>Ga0207414_1000160_pt1 | contig 33869 bp, 28 predicted proteins | sample PonA231FremontCA_2_FD_187269 | JGI IMG/M metagenome (GOLD analysis project Ga0207414, IMG submission 187269) | Marine sediment microbial community from Fremont, CA, USA - Pond A23 Sediment 1 (SPAdes) | ecosystem: Environmental > Aquatic > Marine > Unclassified | place: USA: Fremont, California...
TATAGAAAAAACCTTCTTCCATCTCGAAGTATTAAAAAAGGGAAAGCTGAAATTTCAACTTTCCCTGTCAGTGTAGCGGGGACAAGACTCGAACTTGTGACCTTTGGGTTATGAGCCCAACGAGCTACCAACTGCTCCACCCCGCAATATATTTTTAATGTTTTATTTCAATTTCTAAAGAACTATTGCTTTCGTTTCTTATAACGAAGTGCAAATATATATATATTTTATTAAAATCCAAATAAAAATATTATTTTCTTAATATATATAGCGTTTAAAAACCGATAGACATTACGTTAAGGCAGAGAGAGAATATTCTCATCTATTCAGCTAATTCTGAAGTTTTTTGAACCTCATTATAATCGCATCCTCTCCAGCCTATAAATCCTTCCAAAAGGGTATTGTAAAAGTAAAATCGCTTCCTTTTCCTAATTCACTTTCTGCCCAAATATTCCCGCCGTGCTTTTCCACAAACTCTTTGCAAAGCAATAATCCCAATCCTGATCCTTCTTCATCGTCCGTTCCTCTGGTTGACCCCGAGGCTATATGAAAAAGTTTACTTCTTGTTTTTTGATCCATCCCTATACCATTATCAGAAACAACAATTTTCACTTGATTTTCTCCCTTTTCACCAAATATACTTACAGTGCCATCTGCATGGGTAAATTTTATTGCATTAGATATAAGATTATAAAGAACGGATTTAAGCATGTTCCTGTCAGCAAGAACTTCTATGTCTGGTGTTTGATTATAATCAACAGAAATATTTTTTAACTTAGCCGGAGTGTTTACAATACCGATTACTTCACCAACAATCTCCGTTAATCTCATGTATTGTGGTTCATATTTCATTTGACCAGTTTGAGATTTTGCCCAGCTTAGTAAATTATCAGTTAACGTGAGGGTGTTTTTGGCTGAAGAATGAATACATCTTACCAGATCTTTTGATTCTGCCTCATCATAATTGGAATTATTATTCAACATAAGTTCTGACAAACCAAGAATGCTGTTAAAAGGAGATTTAAGGTCGTGAGCAATAACTGAAAACAGTTTGTCTTTTGTAGCATTGAGTTCTTCCAGGGTCGCTGTTTTTTCCTGTAAAATTTTGGTTTGCTTTGCTACACTTCTTCTGAGGGTTTTTGTCCATATAATCAGAATGGCTATTATAAACAAGAGAGGGATTAATCCAATTCCCACATAACGCATAACTTTCTCCAATGAAACTTCATTTCGTTTATGAAAATTCCATTTCTCTATAAGTTGCTCCTGTTTTCCCGAAACTTTTACATGATCAATGCCATCATTTAACAGAGAAAGCAGTTGCGAATCTCCATCTTTCACTGCAAAACGGTAAAGGATGGGCATTATTGAGGGGCCCTCAACCTTCACATTTCTAATTTGCAAATCATTAATGGCCTCCATCCCAATTGAATAAGGTGCAAGAACTGCATCACCCTCGCCTTCGGAGAGAAAATGAATTGCTTCAGGTAAAGATTCAACCATGGTTGTATTTTTAAAAAGTGCCATGGGTTTTATAAATCTGGCCACAGAAGCATCGCCTTTCAATGTCAAAATTTGTTTTTTGGAAAGGTCTGATACATCTTTTACTTTGGAATTTTCCCGGACAAATATTCCATAGTAATCTTCATTGTAAGGAATGGTATAATCAAACATTGTATCCCGTTGCTCTGTATAAAGAACCGAAATCAATACATCTACTTTACCCTCGTGGAGATTTTCTAATGCCTTATCCCAACGAGTAAACCGAAATTCCAATTTTATATCATATTTTTCGGCAATGGATTTTATAATATCCACATCGAATCCTTTTGCCTCCCCGTTATCATTTAGATAGCTATAAGGTTTGTAATCATAGTCGCCTCCAACAACAATCTTATTGGTTGAATCCACTGTTGTTGCGAAAGCTGAGTTTCTTAAACCAGGAAACACAATCATCCAAAACACCATGAATCGATATACCCATTGTTTTGTTTTTTTCATGTTTTAATTACTAAAGAAAATGTATGATTTTCAGGCAACTGACTTTTTTATCAAAGATAACAAATTCCAAGCTGCATTATCTCGTTTTTTAATGATTTATGACGAACTCCTCACAAGCTTCCATTAATTTTAAATTTTTTCGAACAAAATGATTTTAGAACAAAAATTGCGTCCTTATTCCAATACTTTTGAGAGAATTTTCAGCAAATCTTTTACAAAAGACTTTTTAGACAGCCTCCACTTTATTTAGTAATTCTGTTTCATCCGGAGGTTTTTTTATAAAATCATCACAACCTGCTGTAATGCATTTTTGACGGTCTTTTTCAATCATATCTGTGATTTGAGCTATAACCGAAACCTTAGGCATTGCTTCCTTTATTTGTTTTATCAATTCTATACCGCTCATATCAGGCAACCGAATATCTACCAGCACTAAATCCGCAGGGTAATGATTACCAAAATATTCCACTGCTTCTTCTCCGGTTTTCAGTACCGTTACATGATACTTTTCAGCAAGCCATTCCTTTATAGAATTACTACTTGCCGGGTCGTTTTCAACCACCACAATATGCTTTTTCGTTTGTGTTAGTATTTTTTGTATATCAAATTTTGCTGTGGGTTTGGAAATTGCTGTATTTGTCTCAGGTATTTCATAGGGAATTGTAAAATAAAAGGTTGTTCCTGTATTTTCCTCACTCTCTACCCATATTTCCCCGTCTACTAAATCTATCAATTCCTTTACAATAGACAGGCCCAAACCAAGCCCGCCATATTCACGGACTTTCGATTCATCGCCCTGACGAAAATGATTGAATATTACATCTTCTTTATCCGAAGGGATTCCGACTCCTGAATCCTGCAAATAAAATAGCAAATAGTCACGATACAACTTATAGGTCAATTCTATGTTTCCTTCATAAGTGAACTTACATGCGTTATCCAGAAGATTCTTCAATATCCCTTTTAAATTGACAATACTTAATATTAAATTATCTGCGGGAGCTTGAAGCGCATAATTCTTTTTCACTTTAACATTGCGGCGTTCATTATTTATGTCCTTATGAGTGTATTCCAGAAGAAGATCATCTAATTCTTTGTTCAGGGAACATGAAAGCAGATGATTTTCTACTTGTTTAGCCTGCAATTTTGAATAACTTATAATATTATCCATAAGCCTCATGAGCCTATGGCTGCTATCGATCACAATATCAACATAAGATGCAGCTTTACCATCGATGTTACAGTTTTTTAACACTTGCGAAAACCCTACAATTCCATTGATTGGCGTTCTTATTTCATGGGACATGTTTCCCAGGAAAGCCAGTTTAAGGCGATCGCTCTCCTCGGCTTTTTCCCTTGCTCTGCGATTTTCTTCATTGAGCAGCTTAAGTTCTTCATTCTTTTTTTCTAATTCGGCATTGCGCTCTTTCAGACGGGAATAATACTTTTCAATCTTGTTCCTTGTCTGCATGGGACTATGAGACAAAACATAATAATAAAAAAGAGAAGAATAGTTATGAGCCACTTCCTGCAAAAACTCAATCATATCTACCTCGTATATGTCATCCGGGTTAAAGGAAACGACCAAACCACCAAAGAAATCATCTATATATCTTAGCGGAATCATTATGCATGTATCCATTTCACAATTCTCTTCCGTACAACTGCGGCATGTTTTGGAATTTTTGTTCAGGATAAAAAAATGTTTCCATTTTTTCAACTTTTCAAAACACTCCCAGTTGTCAAATTTGGCAATTTTCAAACTTTCCCCGGAAATTTGCTGTAGTTCACCTTGAAATCCATCAGTAAAAGATGTATCAAGGAAAATCTCCACCCAACGAAAAAACTTTTGGAGCTCACCCTTAATAACTTTTGAAACGAACTTATGATCTCCGTAATGCAAGATGGCATAATTAATACGTGAAAGACTGTCCGGGAAAGTATTGTCAGTATTTTCAGAGTTAGAGGATTCAGTAAAATCTTCGATTTCAACAAACATTATTTCAATATTACCTTCTACAGGAGCTTTTATTGCAATTTTATAAGTTTTCTTAAAACATTGAAAATAATGACAAAAGGATAAATTTTGAGATGCTTCAATGCTGATCTTAGCTTTGTCTCTTAAAACAAACCAATTCTCTTTAAGCAGCTCCCTCAAGCTATTTGGCAATTCATGTGACGGTTGGTCATTCGAAGAACCTTCGGTAAAAAACTCAAAATGAAAAATTTCGATATCACACAATTCATTCTGTTTGTATATAATTTTCCCTTTTATAAGAAAATCAGATAACGCAAACTGTTGAGTTTTCTCCTTTTTAACCCGCTCCATATAAAACATTAAATGTCAAATTGTTAAAATTAAATATGGCAAGCTCTTTACCTGGAGCTTGCCATATTTTAAGGTATTTCTCATTCTAGTACTTCTCAAAAGAACTATCCGATGCCTGCTCATTCATATCTAAATTCACGCCTTGTTCCTGTGAATTCGATTCCTTTGCAGCGTTTTGATTTTGCCCTGCAGCATAATTTGTGTTTTGTTGTTTTTGTTGGGTTTGTTGAGTTTGCTGCTGGCCTTGTGTTTTTACCTGCCCCAACTGCTGTTGCTGTTGTTTAGCCTGCTGGCTCATGTGAGCAAAATCTATCTGGCCTCTAGTTTTTTGCTGTTTTTTCATCACATCTTCATCAACTTTAAAGTAATTGACAAGCTGCTGAAGCTGTTCAGCCTGACTGGAAAGTTCTTCAGCACTTGTAGCAAGCTCTTCGGAAGAAGAAGCATTTTGCTGAGTAACCTGGTTAAGCTGCTGCAAAGCACTGTTCACCTGTTCTGCTCCACTGTTCATTTCATTGCTTGCGGCGGTAATTTCCTGAACCAGTTTAGAAGTTTTTTCAATCTCGGGAACGATTTCTTCCAGTTCTTTACCTGCTTTTTCAGAAATTTCCACGCCTGATTTAGATTTTTCATCTATCTCACTTGCCGCTTCAGCACTTCGTTCAGCAAGCTTTCGAACCTCTTCAGCTACCACAGCAAACCCTTTGCCGTACTCTCCGGCCCTTGCCGCTTCAACTGCTGCATTCAGGGCAAGTATATTGGTCTGGAATGCAATATCATTAATAATAGTGATTTTATCTGCAATATCCCGCATGGATTGTACACTTTGCTGGGATGCTTCATTTCCCTGCCTGATTCTTTCAGCTGCTTTTTGAGATATTTGTTCGGTTTGTTTTGCATTATCCGTATTCTGCTGAATGTTTGAAGTCATCTCCTCCATAGAAGAAGAAACTTCTTCGGCAGAAGATGCCTGCTCACTTGAACCCTGGGACATCTCTTGTGAACCTGAGCTCATTTGCTGACTGGCTGCGGCTATATTGTCGGCGCCATCCTTGACATTCGAAATCAAATCTCTCAACTTTCCTACCATTTTTTGCATTGCCTTGGCAAGCTGGCCAATTTCATCCTTCTGATTGACAAGCTTTTCGTCTACATTAACAGTAAGGTCGCCTTCCGCTAATTTTTCTGCAATTCCTACACCCTGCTTCACTCCGGAAGTAATTAACCGTGTAATCACAATACCCAGTATCATAGCCAAAACCACTCCAATGATAATACCTCCGTAAACCATTGCATTGCTGCTGGCTATAACCTCATCGCCTTTTTTCGTTTCTTCCTCTGCTACTCTTGTATTGATGTCCTGTAATTCAGTAAATAAAGCCATAGCCTTCTCTTCTGCTGCCTTGGATTCATTAGAAAGCGCCTCACTCATTTTTTCAAAATCCTTTACTGCTGCTTCTGCTTCTTCATTTATAGATTGGAAATAGCTAAACACTTCTTCCTGTGCAGATACCATATTGTTCCTATAATATGCCATAGCAGCCTCCCGGTCACCTTGTCGAATGTATTGGTTTATCGTACTGACTGCATCATGAAAACTTCTGTGTGACTCATCCATTTCAGAAGTTACCCTGTTAATCACATCATTATTCGTGTTGTATTCATTCATCCAATGTCCGAAGTTACAAGCCGTATGGTCATCTCCGCCCCGGAAAGGCTCCATTCTCTGTATTGCATTCATTACTTTCACCTGCAGGGCATAATGGTCTTTCATAAATTGCTCAATGTTTTTTTCCATTTTCATTGGAGCCATAATATCTCTCTTCATAAAATCCTCATGCCGCTTTTCGACCTTTTGTACGTTGATTTCTCTCCATTTTTTTAACTCATTTAACATCTCATCATAAACGCTAGCTTCCTCCTCTGTTTGATCAAGCGGGGCAAATAATTCATTATAATGCTGATATTTCGACCTATACTCTCCAATATTTTCAAGGATATCTCTCCTTTCTGAGCGGGTTAAATTGTTGTCAAGCAATTCAACATATCCCTTTTGCGTTTTTTCTAAATTGGCCTCCATTTTGCCTAAATATTCCACGCTGGGCATTCTTACCTCGGATACTTCATGGAAAGATTTGCCAACATTATTCAGGCTTACTACCCCGATAATGCCAATTATAGCAGCTATCAAGGCTACCAGTGAAAAGCCGGATAGTATTTTTGTCCCTGTTTTTAAATTTCTAAAATTCATATTACCTCCTATTTAAGTTTACTATAGTGTTTTTGTTAGTTATTAATGTTTTTTAAAAGCAATTCAGGCATTATTTTCAGCTGCTTTTGCTTCTTCAGTTTCTGTTTTAGATTTATTTGAAATCTCGGTCATTTCATCAGCAGTTATTACCTTCTGCATATCAACCAGCATAACAAAATCTTCTTCTACTTTAGCCATTCCATAAATGAATTCTGATTTGAATTTGCTTCCAATGCTTGGTGGTGGTTCTACTTCATTTTCACTGATTTCAACTACCGATAAAACTCCATCTACGATGGTTCCGATATTTATCGGTTTTTCATCCATTTCTAAATCCATGACAATAATGCACGTATTGTTTGTGTATTCTGTCTCTTCCATTCCAAATTTTAAGCGGGCATCAATAACAGGTAAGACTTTGCCTCTGAGATTAATTACTCCTTTCATGTAATCGGGGGATTTGGGAACCCGGGTGATAGATGTCATTTCCAGGATATTAAGCACCTGACTGACGTGTACGCCAAATTGCTCTTCACCCAACTTGAATGTCAGGTATGATTTTGCTTCTTTTTCCTTTGATTTTTGTTCCATAAATCTGTTTCCGTTTTAGTTGACAAATATGTTTCAAGTATGATTTCGATTTTATTACACAAATCCCGGGTATTATATGGTTTTACAATATAATCCCTGGCTCCCTTTCTCAAAGCGGCTTCAATACTTTCCCTGTCGCTTTTTACTGATACAATAATTACGGGAATCTTTTGCAGTCTTTTATCCGCTTTTAAATAATCCAACATTTCAAAACCATCCACATCCGGCATAATAAGATCAAGCAAAATAAGATGAAATGCATTTTTTCTCAGCAAATTCACCGCTTCGTTAAAACTGTTCGCAGTAAAAGTCTGATAAGGCTCATCTTTTAAAAGCCATCTTAAAAGCAATGAAGTAGAAGACTCGTCATCTATAATTAAAAGTTTCTGCATTTCTACCAATTATTTATATCAAATTTAGGGGGGAATCATTTATATAGATAGCGTATTACCACCCGAATTATAATTCAGGTAAAATCACTTAGTCAAAAAAAATTGTAAATGAAACAATAACTAGACTTTCAATGACATAATATATTGATTATTAAGAATATTAATACCTTTTAATCTTTTATTATAAAATTTAAAAGAAACTCACAAAGGGGGTAAAGCACTGTAAATTAGAATTATATCCAGATATTTATTCAGATAACTAAAGGTAAGTATTTTTACCTAACTGGAAAACACAATCAGGTAATAATACGTAAAAATACGTAGTTGGAAATTAAATTAAGAAATAACATCTGTTTTAAAAGTTTGATTAATCAGAAATTAACTGCTATATCCCTTATTCTTTAATGAGTTGTTATTAATTAATTGCCCGATTAACTTTTTTAAACCCAAATTGAGCGATTCTCACTCACGACAAAGAAATTGTATGGTTTTCACCTTACCTATTCGGTAAAAACCGACAATTTCTAAGTCGGTCCGGCAGCTGCCGGATAAGTAAAGCGCTTTTTCACTTCGTTCAAACCGCTCAACTTAGGTTAAATTTTTATTGTATAAAATTTCAATGTATTGGAAAAAAAGTATATTTATTCATTAAATCTATAAACCTCTTATCATGATTCCTGATAAATTTTTTATAAGCCTAATACTGTATTTAAGCATTTGTCTTACCATTAGCCCGTTTTATGCTTTTTCAGACGAAAAAGATGAAAACCAGGATATTCATGTGCGAATAATAACTACCGCTGATATCCATGCAACTGTTTTTCCCTATGATTTTACAGAAAACAAACAAATAGATGGCAGCATGGCTCATGTAAAAGCTTTAGTTGATGAACAGCGTGCTGACCCAAAAAAACATATCATTCTTCTGGATAATGGAGATATCCTGCAAGGGCAACCCACCGGATATTATTATAACAGGGTAGCTACGAAGCAGGAACATCTGATAGCAAGAGCAATGAATTATATGGAGTATGATGCAGCTACTGTTGGCAATCATGATATTGAAGCCGGGCCGGAGGTATATAAAAGCCTGACTGAAAAATTCGATTTCCCATGGCTTGCTGCAAATATCAATCATACAAAAACCGGCAATCCGCTGTTTGAGCCTTATACAATTATCGAAAAAGAAGGTGTAAAAATAGCCGTTTTAGGTCTGATAACACCCAGTGTTCCCAATTGGCTTCCAGAAAAATTATGGAAAAATCTTGAATTTGAAGATATGTATAAAACGGCAAAACACTATATCTCCCACATTAAGGAAAATGAAAATCCCGACGCTATTGTTGGGTTATTTCACAGCGGAGCAGGGCCCGATCTGGAATATGAACCTAACAGAGAACTGCCCGAAAATGCTGCAAGATACATAGCAAAGTATGTCCCCGGCTTTGATATCATTTTTACTGCTCACGAGCATCAACAGCGTAATGAAACCATTATCAACAGAGATAATGAAAAGGTAAACTTAATAGCCGGATTACCCTATGCTCAATCTGTTGCAATTGCTGGTCTCCGGTTTTCTAAAAATATTGATGGAAAATTTCATCTTAAACATAAAGAAGGGCAAATACTTAACACCGAAACATTCAAACCAAGTAAGGATTTTTTGACAACTTTTGAAAATGAAAAGAATGCGGTTTTGGAATACGTCAATCAGCCGCTGGGCTATTTTGAGAAAGGCTTATTTTCCGGAAATGGACTTTTTGGCAACGCTGCTTTTACGGATTTTATTCACCGTATCCAAATGAAAGCAACTTCTGCGGATATATCCTTTGCAGCACCACTGTCTTTTAACAGACGCATAGACACAGGACGCGTTAACATGAGCGATATGTTCAAGCTTTATCCCTATGAAAACTATTTATATGTAATAGAATTAACCGGTGAAGAAATTAAGGATTATTTAGAATACTCGTATGGACTATGGTTCGATACCATGGAAGGCAAAGACGATAACTTATTGCTTCTACGTAAAGATGAAAACGGGAACCCAATACACAACAAAAATGGAAACGTCAGATTAAGAAACAGTTTCTACAACTTCGATTCTGCTCTTGGAATAGAATATGTCGTGGATGTTAGTAAACCTGCAGGACAAAGAATAAGCATAAAAAGAATGAATAATGGCGAAACTTTCCGTGTCGACAAAACCTACAAAGTTGCAGTAAATTCTTACCGTGGAAGCGGCGGAGGTGAACACCTTACAAAAGGTGCAGGCATAAAGCATTCAAAGCTTGAGGACAGAATTGTTTCTGTCTCTGAAAAAGAAATGAGAGCCATACTTGCTGACTACATCAAAGAAAAACAGCAATTAGCACCCAAAAAAGCAAACAACTGGGAAGTTATTCCTGAAAGTTGGGTTAAAAAATCAGCTGACAGAGAGAAGGAAATGTTATTTCAAAAAGATTAATTTCAATTAATTATTGTTCTATTGTTGATAATATTTACGAAAGCTCCAGTAGCCGGCTCAAAGCCGGCCACTGGTAGGGTGTGTGGTAAACACAGACACCACGATAAATCGTGGTGCTATTCTCATGGGGTTCAATGCCCAGGCTGCGGCTAAAAACGCATGAGACTAGCACCATGCTTCAGCATGGTGAACAATGAACGCCCTACACCACCACCGAACCCGCTTCAGCGGATTTCTCCCCAGCACGCACAACTCCTGCTTGCAGGCGTTTGAAACTCGTGCGGCGAAAATTATACTTAGCAAAACAATGCCGAAGAAATGCGAAGAAAAAATTGCTCGGCGGAATTTGCAATTCCGCCGTCATAACAAGGGGCACAAGGACGCGCCAGTTGGGGAAAACAATCCGTGCTAATCCGCTTAATCAGTGTCATCCGCGTTCTATTCAAGTTCTTTGTAATATCCTACCACTACTGAAAAAACCCCTGCTTGCGCGCGTTTGCAACGCGTGCAACTTAAAATAATTACGTTACTACTGAAAAACATTGATTAAAGCATAAATCTCAGAGTTTGCATAACATTCGGGGCATCTGCTAAAAGTCCATATACAATCTGTTAAATCAGTAAATATGTGAAAAAGCAAACCTATCGCTATAATTCTGACTTTTCTGAAAAAAACAGCTACAATATAAACACCGATTGCCCAAAAGGAATGTAGCGGGTGAAAACCTATGCTGCATCGATTAGGGTCAAACACAGGGTTTGCAAACAGATGGTCTAAATCTATCAAAATAGCTGACAAAATTATGACACCTACATATTTCCAATTCTTTCTGAAAAAAATGTACCCTATCAGAAAAGGAAATGCAAAATGCAAGGTATAGTGTATAATAGATTGAAGTTCCATTGTATAATTTATCTAACCCTCATAATTCATGAATTATTTCGGCCTTCTGCAGATATTTTTTCTATCAGCAATTACGAACTTCATTCAGTACAAATTGTTGTCACCATTTGTTTAACAAAACGCTCATCCACATTTTGCCCTATATCCTTACGCTGGCTAATTTCCCTATAGTGAGCAATTTAACGATAAAAATAAAAGCCGTCAATTAAACAATGTAACAATAGAATAATATTGCAGGAAATAAAAAAAGGCTTTACATAACAATGCAAAGCCTTTTCAATGAATTACTTATATACGCCTATAGTTTCTTAACATTTACCGCATATAGTCCTTTTTCGCCTTCTTTAGCTTCAAAAGATACTTCATCATTTTCCTGAATCTTATCAACGAGATCTGATGCATGTACAAAGTACTCATTGTCTGATTCTGAATCTTTAATGAATCCAAAATTTTTGACTTCATTAAAAAATTTTACTGTTCCTTCTTTCATAATGTAATTTAATTAAAATATTCTACTACAAATGTAAGCTCTTCAATACAATACACAAATTTTTTTCTAACTTTTTTTGATTTAGTTTGCTATATTGTGCTTTCCGGGCGATGAATCTAATTCTAAAAACTTTTTTTCATACCACAATATCATTAATTAGTGCCTCTAAAACTCCCTTTAATCTTTAATAAAACTACTTACGCTTCAATTTACCAAAAATAAAGAAATTGACCGTCAGTGAGTTAGCCTCCCTTTAGGGAAATTTAAAGGGCAGCGGGCAAGCCAAGAGATCGTTTTCTTAGAACCACTAATTATTCTTTGAAATACTCAGGATGTTTATCTTCATGCTTGGTTTGCTCCTGATAAGCATTGGCCAGTTCCAGTAACGGACCTTCTTCGTATAGGTTCCCGATGAAACTTATACTTGTTGGATGCCCTTTACCGTCAAAGCCATTTGGAATAACCACACAGGGATGGCCTGTCAGATTTGTCATAAGAAGCTGATTCCCTCCATAGCTTGGTGTTACAATTGCATCATATTCCCGGAAGATTTTATTGACCTCGTCCATGAGCAATGTACGTATACGGTTAGCTTTGATATACTCTACAGCCGGTATAAATCGTGCTGAACGGAAAACATTCGGCCATGCATTTTTTACCTGTCGTGTAAGCTCATCATCTTCGCCTGTTCGTGTCAACTTATCAAAAGCCGCAGCGGCCTCTGCATCCAGAATAAAACCCAAAGAAGCAATTGGGATATTATCGGGGATTGAAACTGCCTCCAGATTCACTCCCATTTGTCTGAGCTTATTTAAAGCAATGCTATCGTTTTTATGGGCTCTGTAATCTTGTTCAAATAAATCTTTCAGATAGCCTACTTTTAAATTTTTAACATCCTGAGAGGCATCAAAATTGAAAGGATAGTCTTTTGCGGTCAGATCAATATTATCTTTGCCTTTTATCTTATCAAATACCATTGCGCTACCCTTTGCTGTGCGGCAAAGAGGGCCAATTTTATCCATCGTCCAGCTCAGGGCCATAGCTCCCGCACGGCTCACACGTCCATAAGTCGGACGTAAACCCGAAACTCCGCAGCGGGTTGACGGGGAAACTATGGAACCGTAAGTTTCTGTGCCCAGTGAAAAGCCAACAAGGCCTGCTGCAGTGGCTGAAGCTGAACCTGCAGAAGAACCGCTGGAACCTTGTTCCAAATCCCAGGGATTTTTTGTTGTTCCACCATACCATACATCGCCCCAGGCCAGAGCACCCATGGAAAGTTTCGCAACCAAAACTGCCCCGGCTTCTTCCAGTTTCTTGTAAACTGTTGCGCTTCCCTCCAATTCTTGATTTTTGTAAGGAGCTGCTCCCCATGTTGTTTTGTATCCTTCAACTTTCAACAGGTCTTTTAATCCATAAGGGATGCCATGCAAAGGGCCGCGATAATTACCTGCTGCTATTTCTTCGTCAGCTTTTTTAGCTTGTTTTATGGCCAAGTCTTCGGTTAATGTTATCACACATTTAAGCGTATCGCCATATTTTTTCAAACGATCCAGGTAGAGTCTTGTCAATTCTTCAGAAGTTATTTTCTCCGAATGAATAAGTGAGGCTAACTCAGGCACAGAGTAAAATGCAAGTTGTTTTTTATTAGTCGGGACCTGAACATTTTCTGGTAATCCCCAATTTATTTTCCTTTGTTCTTTCTGAATTTTCATCCATCCGGGGACAGGATTAAATTGTACAGCCGGAGCAACTGAATTCTTAATATCTACTTGCCTGTTTTTTTCATAATTCTCAAGAAAGTTATTGACGTTTTCAAGAAGCGAATCACGTTCTGCATCTTCAAAATGCACCCTTATTACTTTCTCGGCATTAGCAATTGTTTCTTTGTCCACGGATTCTTTTTTAGTTTGCGACTCCTGGCAATGAATAAAGCTTGCGACGGACAACATCAGAATAAGTGAGAGTGTAGTAATTTTCATGATTAATAGTTTTATGACTTCATTTTAAAAATACATATTTTTTTTTGAAACATAAAAAGCTCAACATTTTTCATCTTACCAATTCTATTGTTTATTTTTGATGGAATAAAAACTTCATAATAAAAAAACGATGCCAACATTTACAGACCAAATTGGAAGAAATGTCCAAATTGACAATCCACCAGAAAAAATTGTTTCGCTTGTACCTAGTATTACAGAGCTTCTTTTCGAACTCGGCCTTGAAAATGTATTATACGGCAGAACAAAATTCTGTATTTATCCAAAAGAACGCGTAGAGAAAGTTGAAACCATTGGAGGGGTAATGGGCCTTGATTACCACAAGATACAGAAAATCCAACCTGACCTTATCATTGGTTCTAAAGAAGAAAACGGAATGAATGAAATTAATGAGATCAATAAACAATATCCGGTTTGGGTAAGCAATGTAACCAATTTAGAAGACGCAACAGAGATGATTCGATCTATTGGAGAGATATGTCGTATTTCAGAAAAAGCAGAAGAAACAATAAGAAAAATCAGGAAGGAGTTTGAAAAGCTAAACGAAATCCCCGAAGGTGTTATTAAAGGAGCTTACCTGGTATGGAAAAATCCGCTTTACACGATAAATGAAAACACTTTCATACATGATATGCTTCGCAGGAGCGGAATTGAAAATGTCTTTGCCGATAAACAAAAAGCATACCCCAAAATTCTGGAAAAAGAAATTCAGGACAGAAAACCGGATTATATATTCCTGCCTTCTGAACCATACAATTTCACAGAAAAGGAAGCAAAAGAATTTAGAAAAAAGTTTCCTAATTCCGAGATCAAACGGGTAAACGGGGAATATTTTTCATGGTATGGTTCGCATTTATTAAACGCTCCTTCATATTTCAAACAAATATTATAAGTTTGTTCCCTTAAAAATATTTAAAAAACCATATCCAAATGAAAAAAGCTGTATTTCCGGGTTCTTTTGACCCTTTTACAATAGGTCATGAGTCGATTGTCAGAAGGGCAATTCCATTATTTGACGAAATTATAATAGCAGTGGGTTTCAATGTCAATAAAAAAGGATATTTTACGTTAGAAGACAGAAAGCGTTGGATCGGAAATGTATTTTACGATGAGCCAAAAATTAAAATAGATCACTTTCAGGGACTGACAATTAATTATTGCAAAGATGCCGGAGCAGGTTATTTACTTCGCGGACTAAGAACATCTGCAGATTTTGAATATGAAAGAGCAATCGCACAAGTAAATAAGGCAATGTACGAAGGAATTGAAACGGTCTTTCTTTTAACCATGCCCGAACATACACCGGTTACTTCAACAATTGTAAGAGATATTATACGAAACGGCGGAGATGCCAGTAAATTTCTACCCAAAGGAATGGATATTAATGAAAATAAAAACGAATAAAGTATTACAGGCTTCACTCATATTGTGTTTAATTTTTTCTTTTCATTTTTCTCATGCTCAGACTGTAGTACTAAAAGGAAATGAACCTGATTACAAGGGCGATGAAATCACATTTTACACACTCACAGATCTAATCTCACAACAGGAAAAAGAATTAGGCTCTACTGTAGTTAAAGATGATGGAAATTTTGAATGCGCTTTTTCTATAAATCATACACGTAAAATATTCACCGAATTGGGTGTCTACAGAGCTTATTTATATGTAGAACCCGGCAAAGAATATAGTATAGCCCTGCCGCCTAAACAAGAAAAGGACAAATCACAAAAGCTCAACCCCTACTTTGAACATTACCCTTTTCATATTGGAATTAAAAATGAAGCGGAAAAAGAATTTAATGCTCACATTTACAGATTTTTTGACCAGTACAATCATTTTTTCAATAAAAATGCAAGGAAGCTGGATAACAGCAGTTTAAAGAAAGACTCTATAATAAATCAACTGAAAGACACAACAGATTTTGAACATCCTTTTTATCAAATCCTTACAGAGTACAAAATAAAAGGAACTAAACTCAAAATAAAAGGGAGCCCATTTTCTCTAAAAAAACAACTATTCAATGATTCTTCTATCTTTTACTATAATCCCGCTTACATAGAAACATTTAACACAACCTTCCAGGATTATTTCAATGACTTTGCAGCCAATTATGGATATTCTGTTCATCATGAAATCAGAGAAGGGAAAAATATTCATCGAATTGATTCAATCATTAAAAAGGACAAGCTCTTAAAGAATAATCCGCAATTAAGAGAATTAGCCATTTTAAGAGGACTCCATGACTTGTTTTATTCTGGTAACTTGCCTGAAAAAGATGTTATAGCAACTATTGATTCTTTTAAAACATGGACAGAAAACCCAAAACATAAAAAAATCGCCTCAAACATAAAGGACAAAATAACTCAACTACTGACCGGTTATAAAGCTCCGGACTTTTGCCTATATGACGCAGACAGTAGCAAAGTTTGTCTAAGTGACATGAACGGTGAATATATATATCTTGGTTTTTGTAATGAGCTAAATTATAGTTGTCGCAAACATTACAAGATTTTAAAAAATCTGCATAAAAAACACAAGCAACATTTTAAAATAGTCCTTGTCTCCACATCAGACTCTTTTGAGGATATGAAAAAATTTAAAGAAGAAAAAGAATATGCTTGGACATTCCTGCACTACGGGAATAAACAAAAACTTCTGAAAAAATATAATATCAAAACCATGCCCACCTATTATTTTATCAATCCTGAAGGAAAATTAATTTTGTCACCGGCTCCTGGGCCGGATGAAGATATTCAAAAACGGATTTATAAAATATTAAGGAAGAATGGAGATTTAAGACCTCAGAAAAAGAAAAACCAATTGGACTTCTAGCCTGGATTATTCACAAAAAGCCGGCAAAACAAAAAAATGAACACGCCCGCCTGCCAGGCGGGGATGACACCGATTATACGTATAAACGCGGTTTTTTCTTAAAATAAAGAAGCAGTTTCAGATAAAACTAAAGTTTTAATAATCAACCAGTCTGTAAAATATTGAGAGATAATACCGCTTCAAAAACAATCAAAATATGGGTTATCGCAGAAATTGATTTATGGAATTGAGAGTCCTTCAATTTTAATTTGAAAGTTTTCACTATTTTTAATACTATTCATTTAAATTATTCATATCAAGCCTCTTTCAGCCATTGTACAAACTACTGAATACTATCTACTCAGTAGTCAACTGATGGCTTTTTTAATAGTTGCCCCTACTTATGGATCAGCACTAGATCAACTCAACAAACTGAAAACACCTCAATAAAGCTCATCTGCACGTATAACATCTACAATGGAAGGATAAGTGTTTTTGAGTTTTTCCGGAAGCGTTTCCGAATCTACCCATTGTACATCGGTAATATCTTCTTCCGTCTGAGGAGAAAGGTTGCTTTCGCCTTCATGGAACATTTTATACCAATAAGTCTTTTTTAGGATCATTGACCCTTCCTGATTATAAGAATGATAAGTAATATGAAGCAAATCCTTAATTTCTAATGTATCAATTGAGCATTCTTCTTGCACTTCACGAACTGCACATTCATCAGGATTTTCCTGTTCTTCCTTCTTCCCTTTTGGTAAATCCCATTTGCCCCTTCTTTTTATCATTAACACCTGACCTTTAGAATTATAAACCAAACCTCCGGCAGCTTCAACCAGATTGAAAAAAGTTTTAAACTCTTCAAAAATCTTTTCAATGTCATGATGAATAATAAAAACATTTTTTATTTCTTTGATATTTCTGAAAAGTTCCATGACATAGGCTAGTTGAATTTCATTTAAATATTTAACAAAAAGCCCGTCATACTTTTTATAATATTTTTCAAATTGAGTAGTTAAAAAAATCGTTCTGTGGTCGAAATAAACTTTATACATTGGTATTATGGAGAATTTAGAACAACTAACAGCGAAAAATCTATTGCAAATTAATGCAATTATATTCAATCCAGCAAATCCATTTTTATGGTCATCAGGATGGAAATCGCCTATTTACTGCGACAACCGGAAGACTCTTTCTTACCCGGGGATACGTAAATTCCTCAAAGAAAGTTTTGCCAATTCTATAAAAAAACAGCACCCCGAAGCCGATGTGATAGCAGGAGTTGCAACAGGTGCCATAGCAATCGGAGCGCTTACTGCGGAAGAACTCGGACTGCCTTTCGTTTATGTCCGCTCCAAATCAAAAGGCCATGGATTGGAAAATATGATTGAAGGAGATCTAAAACAAGGACAAAAAGTAGTAGTTATTGAAGATCTGATATCAACAGGAAAAAGCAGCCTAAACGCAGTGCATGCTTTAAGAGAAGCAGGAGCAGAAGTGTTGGGAATGAATGCAATTTTTTCCTATGGGTTTCAAGTTGCCATAGATAGGTTCAAAAAAGCTGATTGTCCAATTCAAACCCTGACAGATTATGAAACTACTATCGAAATAGCCGTAAAGGAAGGCTACTTAAAAAAAGAGGATACAGATAGCCTGACAAAATGGAGGAAAGACCCGGCAAATTGGGGAAAATAAAACAATGCAACAATGTAAATCTTCATGAACGAAGTAAATAACTTAACAATAGAACCGCATCCAAATGAAAGAGATAGTAAGTAAAATCGGGAAAATTTACAGAAATGACGAAGAAGTGTATAATTACCTGTCTGATTTCAGAAATCTGAATTCAATTATACCAGAAGAAAAGATAAAAAACTGGTATGCAGAAGAAAATGAATGCGAATTTACTATTGACGGATTTGGGAAAGCCGGAATGAAAATTATTGAAAAAGAACCGAATAAACTTATAAAACTAAGCAGTTATAAAGAAAAACTTTTTGATCTCAATTTATGGATACAGCTTAAGCAAATTGAGGAAAATGACACCAGAGTGAGAATAACTCTAAAAGCAAATCTAAACCCACTCATGGACACCATGGTATCTAAACACCTTCAAAAAGGAGTAGACACGGTTGTAGACAAATTGGCAGTTTTTTTTAATACAAAGCATTCCTAAAATTCAAAATATCACTTACTTTTATATTATCTCATTGGAAGAAGGGGCCTGAATTCTATTGCCTATAACTGCTGAAAAATTGCCACTGAACACTAAATTCTTTATTAGCTAAAACCTTTTTTCCCAAATTTATCCTCTACTTCTAAATGTGTCTAACTACTTTTTTAATATTATCTTTACTCCTGAAATTGCCGAGCAACAGAAACAAACATACTTTTCCACTCAGTTTACTCAATTAATTTAGTCAACTCAATTTACAAGACAAACTCTACTTCCTTAAAATTAAACGCTTTAGTTGTTCCGTGTTTGTCTTCAAGAATAAGCTGTCCATAATCATTAACTCCAATTATCCGGCAGATAAATTCCTCATCCCCTCTCCTAAACCTACACATTTGTTTAACCCGGAACAATTTTTCATGATAGTCGTTATTAATCTTACCCGCTCCATAATTGCTCTTTAACATAAGATACCGTTCATTCAGAGATTCTAACAATTTATTGAACTCTGTCTTTAAAGAATATTTTTCTCCAGTTAACTGTGTTAAGGAAACCGGGTTAGGCAGCCGCTTAGGAAAATTTCTCTGATTAATATTCAGGCCAATGCCTGCCAAGGATGCTTTCATTTGACTGCCCACAAGGTCATTTTCTATTAAAACACCACATATTTTCCTGTCACCTGCAAAAATATCATTAGGCCATTTTATAGAAACCATATCCGTAAAATTATCCAGATAATCTGTTATTCCCAAAGAAAGCGCTTTAGAAACAAGAAACTGATTATCTGCAGAAAGAAAATCAGGATATATAAGCAAACTAAAGGTCAGATTCTGGCCCTTTTCACTAATCCATACATTCTGTCCATACCCTTTTCCCCGATGCTGTACAGCAGCAATAACTACAGTACCATCCGGCAGAGTTCGTTCATCCATCAAATCTCTTAAATAGTCATTCGTGCTACTTACCGAAACCAATGATATCAGGTTCTGGCCTATAACTTTCTGTGACATAAACTAACACATTTAAGAAAACAAAAGTAACTAAAAACAGACAAATCTTCATGTTTCAATCTAAGGAACAATTTTTGTTAAATTGGTTCCGAATATTTTTCTGTATTATATGAATTGTAATTTTTAATTAAATTTGTAAAAAAACACTTAATGAAAATATCAGAGCAAGCAACTTCTAAACAATTAGCAAGCAATATAATTGAAGGGATTCAAGATAAAAACGGAAAAGAAATAATATTATTGGAATTGAAAAATGTAGAAAACTCAATTTGTGACTTTTTTGTGATTTGTCATGGAACTTCCACTACCCATGTCGATGCAATCTCCGAATCAGTTGAGAAAAAGACTAAAGATGATTTGAAAGAGAAACCCTACCGAAAAGAAGGGAAAAAAAACCTTACCTGGGTACTTATGGATTACGAAGATGTAGTAGTACATATTTTCCAGGAAGAATACAGGAGGTTTTATAATCTGGAAGATTTATGGGCAGATGCAAAAGTCAATAAAATTGAAGATGAACACATAAAGTAAAAACAGGAGGTAAGATTAAAATGGTTGAAAACCAAAATTCCCGGCAAAATAACAACCCAAACAATAATCAAAATCAAAACCAAGAATCCGGAAGTAAAGGAGACGGTAAAAAACCTTTCCCGAAATTTAATATTTATTGGGTATACGCAATTATAGCAATATTCTTTATTGCTTTAAATTTCATGAATCTTGGTTCAAGTCCGAAAGAAATAACTTACCAGGAGTTCAAGCGTAAAATGCTGGACAACAATGACGTTGAAAAAATAGTTGTTGTCAATAAAGAAAAGGCTGAAGTTTACATCAAAGAAGATAAACTTAACACTACCAGATACGATAACCTTTTTGATGATGGAGCTATCTCAGTTCCTAAACAAGGTCCACATTTCTTCTTTACCATTGGCTCCATAGAGATGTTTGAAAAGCGACTGGCAGAAGCCCAGGAAAATACACAATCCGGAGAATACATCGAAGTAAGCTACGAAACCCGAAGAGATATCCTCGGTGAGGCATTAACATGGCTTCTGCCGATTTTTATTCTTGTGGCAATCTGGATTTTTATTTTCCGCAGGATGGCCCGTGGCGCCGGTGGCGGCGGAGGTGGCGGTAACATCTTTAATGTAGGAAAATCAAAAGCGGTACTATTTGATAAAGAATCCAATGTTAAAGTTGATTTTAACGATGTTGCCGGGCTTGAAGAAGCCAAGGTAGAAGTAAAAGAAGTTGTTGAATTTCTAAAACATCCACAAAAATATACTGAATTAGGAGGTAAAATTCCTAAGGGCGTTCTGCTTGTAGGCCCGCCGGGTACGGGTAAAACTTTACTTGCAAAGGCAGTTGCTGGTGAAGCAAGTGTGCCGTTTTTCTCCATATCAGGATCGGACTTTGTTGAAATGTTTGTAGGGGTTGGAGCCTCAAGAGTCAGAGACCTTTTCAAACAAGCTAAAGAAAAAGCTCCGTGTATAATATTTATTGATGAAATCGATGCCATTGGCCGGGCAAGAGGAAAGAATCCAAGCATGGGATCCAATGACGAAAGAGAAAACACGCTGAATCAACTTCTTGCAGAGATGGATGGCTTCAGCAACAATATCGGTATCATCCTGATTGCAGCTACAAACAGAGCAGACATGCTCGACAAAGCCCTGCTTCGTGCTGGAAGATTCGATCGCCAGATTCATGCCGACCTTCCTGACCTAAATGAACGTAAAGATATTTTCAAGGTACATCTGAAACCACTAAAAATCTCCGAAAACGTTGAAATAGATTTTCTGTCTAAGCAAACTCCTGGCTTTTCAGGTGCAGATATTGCTAATGTCTGTAATGAAGCAGCCCTGATTGCAGCAAGAAAAGATAAAACAAACATTGACAAGGATGATTTCTTAGATGCAGTAGATAGAATTATTGCAGGGCTTGAACGGCGTACAAAACTTATTACCCAGGAAGAAAAACGAGCAATTGCATTCCACGAATCAGGACATGCCATTGTAAGTTGGCTGCTTGAAAATGCAAGTCCTCTGGTAAAAGTTACTATCGTTCCCAGAGGTAAAGCCCTTGGTTCTGCATGGTATCTTCCGGAGGAAAGAAACCTGACAACAACTGATCAAATATTGGACGAAATGAGTGCAGCCCTGGGAGGACGAGCAGCAGAGCATCTGATGTTCGATAAAATATCAACCGGTGCCCTGAATGACCTGGAAAAAATCACAAAACAGGCTTACGCGATGGTAGCTTATTTTGGCATGAGTGATAAAATAGGAAACCTAAGCTACTATGATTCTACAGGCCAAAGTGAATATACTTTTACAAAACCATATAGCGAAAAAACAGCAGAGCTCATTGACAAAGAAGTAAAAGAAATTGTAGAAAAAACCTACGATAAAGCTTATAATATCTTAAAAGAACACAAAGAAGAGCTCAAACAATTAGCGGAACTGCTTCTTGAAGAAGAAATCATTTTTGCAGAAGACCTTGAAAAAATCCTCGGCAAAAAGGAACTGGGAGATGAAAAAAAGAAACGAATCATCGAAGAGAGCAAAAAAGTAAAGAAAATCCACGATGAACACGTGAAATCAAAGGATAAAAACCAAGAAGAAAAGAAACCGGATAAGACAACAGAAGAGAGCAAGCAAGAAAGTAAACAAAAAGATAATGGGGAGGACAAAGATCAATCAGAAGAGACGGAAAAGTCACCTGAACAGAAAACTGACCAACCCATTAACAAATCAGCTAAAGATAATACATCAGAAGAGGACAATAATAATTAGCTCAATTGAATAAATTCAAATCAAGAACACTAACAGGAATTTTATTTGTACTGATTGTGGCCGGGGCTTTATGGCTCGGCCAAATCAGTTTTTTTATATTATTTGCTTTAATAATTATCGGTAGCTTGTGGGAATTTTTTAACCTCAACAATCAAAATAATCATAACCCTCAAAAATGGATAGGCCTTTTTTTTGGCCTGCTCACTTTTACTGTAACATTCTTTCACGCTAAGAATGTTATACCAGCAACATGGTTTCTTTTCATTTTTGCAGGTTTCTTCATATTTGCTGTTGCTGAACTCTTCAGGAAACAAACAAACCCGGCAAACGCATTTAATAGTTTCATGGGAGTTATATACATCGCAGGGACGCTTTCTACAGCAAATTATCTGGTGTTCAATAAAACAGCCGGTAATGTGGCTTCTTATCAATTTGAACTTATACTTAGCATTTTTGTTATTATTTGGTTGAACGACACAATGGCATATTTAATAGGAAAAAGAACAGGGAAACATAAATTAATGCAAAGAATTTCTCCTAAAAAAACCTGGGAAGGAACTTTGGCAGGTCTTGTGTTTGCCTGCATAACCAGCATTATACTTTCAATTTTTCTAACTACGCTCAATATGACAGAAGCAGGAATTTTGGGAATATTAATTTCAATTGCTGCTAACTTCGGAGATTTGTTCGAATCCGCAATAAAAAGAAAAGCAGGCAGAAAGGACTCAGGAACACTACTTCCCGGACACGGAGGTCTATTAGACCGATTTGACGCAGTGCTTTTTGCTATTCCGTTTTCATTTTTCTATCTCACTATTTTTATTTAAGCAAAAAATACTTAAAATGAAAGTTTATAGTTTTATAAAATAGAATAAGGGATAAAATTAAAAAAATTCTTCAAAGTTTTTTGTTAATTTTGTCTTATAAAAGTTAAACCCTATTGATGAAAATACACAAAGAAGGAAATAAAGTAATACGAAATTTTTTATTGTTCTTGTTAGGAATCAACCTCCTGGTCTTATTAATAAATACAGACAAGCATGTTGCCTGGAGCGTTTCAACAGTATCGCTTCTGATAATGCTTTTAGTTATCCGTTTTTTCAGAGTACCGAACAGAAATTTGTTAATGGACGAAAATTCTATTTTATGTCCTGCGGATGGAAAAATTGTTGCCATAGAAGAAACATCTGAAGATGAATATTTCAAAGATAAAAGAATTCAGATTTCTATATTCATGTCTATTTGGAACGTTCATGTAAATTGGCATCCTATAGGCGGAAATATTAAATATTTTAAATATCACCCCGGGAAATACCTATTGGCCAAACATCCTAAATCTTCCCTGGAGAATGAAAGAACATCAATTGTAATTGAAAAAACCAAAGAACAGGCTATTATGGTACGTCAGATAGCCGGGGCAGTTGCCCGCAGAATCGTAACTTATGCAAACATTGATAACACCATAAAACAAGCCGAACAGCTGGGCATTATCAAATTTGGTTCAAGAGTAGATGTTTTCCTGCCTCTAAATACTAAGTTAAACATCAAACTAAAAGACAAAGTTAAAGCTCAGGAGTCTGTCCTCGGATTTTGGAAATAGGCAACATTCAGAAGTAGAGGTGAAGATATTAAAATGAGCCGCTATTAGTTAATGATTAAACGGTTGCAGCTGCAGTAAGCAGGCAGATTCAGAAGTAGAAAATAAACTTAGAAAAATGTTTTAACGCTTATAATAATTATTCAGTTGAATTTCTTTCAATTTGTCTTTATCATTGAAAATAAAAACAGCCTGTCGTCTCCCATTATCAAACTTACATGTGTCAAGTGTGAAATTTATATCGGTGAAGCCCTGATTCAACATTTCTCTGGAAACCCCCGGATGAAAATTTCCCGTAAGTGGGGTTTTTTTATGTCTGATTTTTGCTGAAAGAAAGGATGTTTTGCCATTTTGTGTTCGATAAAAAATAAAACTGTTCCCTTTTTTTGTGAATCTGTAGATTGTATCTTTTCTGCTGGTATCTGAGCTTAACGTTCTTATAAAGGTTCTTTCCCGGTAATCCTCCCCTAGTTCAAATTCAAAATTACTCATAGTAAGCGGAAAACCCAAAGGTTTATTCAAAAAAACATCGCTGCTCAGAGGTCCGAATTTTTCCATTTTGGGTTCTGATACAGAACAACCAATAAAAAAGAAAAAGCCTAAAATAAAGAGAAATCTATACATTGCAGTTTTTTTCTCAGACAAATTTACTATGAATTAAAGAAAAAATAAAGCAACACCACCAAAAGCAATAAAAGCACCTATGATTTCAAGAGCATTCACTTTTTCACCAAAGATAAACACAGCAGGCGGAATAATCATAACAGGAACAAGTGCCATAAGCGTTGACGCTATTCCGGTAAGCGTATTTTGTACTGCCAAAAGAGACATTGAAACGCCAAGGAAAGGACCAAAAAATGCCCCGGCAGTAACTCGCTTCATGGCTGTTTTATGTTTCAGTGCTGTAAACACTTTTTTCCATCGGTTCATGATAAAAAATAAAACAGTAAACCCTACTGTACCCGCAATAACTCGTATTTGGGTGGCGGCAAATGCATCATAATCCTGCATGCCAAATTTACTTAAAACCAACCCCGTGGCTTGTCCGGCAGCACCACCAAAAGCCAAAATAATTCCAATTGCCTGATAAGAAAGCCGCTTTTTCTTAGGCGGATTCTCTGCAATCCTTGAAGGATTTGGGTTGCGATTTTTTCTTTGCGTAATAACAAGAATAATACCTGTTAGCGTAACTGCCATGCCAATAATATTCAACCAGGTAAGTCTTTCACCCATCACAAACCAACCAATTATCCCCGCTATTGGAGGGGTGAAGGACATTATGAGTGAAGACAAACGGGCTCCTATTCGTACATAAGCCTCAAATAAAAACAGATCTCCAAGCGAAAACCCAACAAGGCCGGAAATCACGAGCCATTTCCATTGATGAAAACTAGCATCAACAGGCAAAAAAAGCCCTCGGGAAATCCATGTATAAATCCCCAATAAAAATATCGCCATGAAAAGTCGAATAAGATTTACCGAAAGTGAACCGATTTTCTTTCCTGCTGACTCGAATGCTATGGCTGTTGCTGTCCAGCAAAAAGCTGCAGCTAATCCTGCTATCTCCCCAATATACGCTTCCATTAATTCTGTTTTTACCAGATTTCTTAAAAAAATAAAATATGTCTTTTGATGATTTGAAAATAATGAAGTTTAACCTGCAAAAAAATAATTCAACCTTTCTGAAATATTTTTTTTACAAAAGCTCATAATTAGCAATTTATATTACAGATTATCAAAAAGTTATTAATGCCAAACAAGAATTGTAGACTGTGAACCCCAGAGTGATCCATATTCTTTGTTAAAAAAATAAAAGAAAAATTTGAATATATAAAATGCAATTTTATATATTTACGTGAATAAATTTTACTAAATGAGCCGAAATAAAGCATTCTCAATATTAATTTTCATCTGCTTCACTTCTGTTAACAGCTTTGCCCAATTTGACGGGATTGCAATTGAGGATAGCACGTATGTTTCTGAATTTAAACATTTTTTGCTTCCAATGAAGGTTATTTCAGACGATACGCTTAATTTTGAGGCGGATACAACAAACTATGAATTTAACTGGTCGGTTGACGGTATGCCTGTGAATCCACAATACAATTCTTTTAGCTCAAACGGCGACACAATACCTTATTTTAAACACACATTTGAATCTGCTGGCTCCCATGGACTTACACTAGAGGTTATTTGTGACACCACAGGAATTTCTTATTTTGCAAATATCAATATATCAATAAATAATAACATAGAGGTGCCTAATGTCTTTACTCCCGACGGAGATGGCAAAAATGACCTTTTTGTTGTAAAATCGGCCGGAACATCGGACAAGAAGCTCAAATTAATGATATACACAAGAAATGGCGACCTTATTTATGAAAAAATTGGACCAATAGTATATTGGGACGGGAAACTTGCCTCCGGGAATTATGCTCAGGAAGGAGTGTACTATTATATCGTAGTACCGAAAAATAATTCAGAAAGAGCAAAAAAAGGTTTCTTTCATCTTTACAGGTAAAACAAAACCATTTCATTCCCCGGTATATCATTTTTTCTTTTCTTTGATAGAATTTGTATTTTCTTTTGGAATATTATGTCATTTGATTAAATTGCAATATTTTAGTATAAAAGAACAAAAATAACGGATGAATAACTTCCAAATAATTAATTACTGGTTTCGTCATCATTCTGCCTTCAGAATAGGAATCATATACCTTATTATTAGCATAGTTTGGATATTTTTCTCTGACAAACTAATCTTGTATGTCTCCAGAGACCTTCAAGCTATAACTCACTATCAAACAATTAAAGGAATATTTTTCGTCCTTGTTACCACAACTATAATCTACTTCCTTATTTTCAATGAATTAAAAAGAAAAAACAAACTTATAAACAAGATAAACACCAACGAACAGTGGTATAATACGCTATTTTCAAATATCCCCCGAACTGATATCTACTTATTTGATAACAAAATGAATTTCATTCTTGCTCAGGGCAATCAAATAAAAAATTATGAATTACAACCTGAAGCAATCGAAGGGAAAAATATAAATGATCTTCCCCTGCCTAAAGAAATGATTGATTTCTTAAAAGAGCACTACCAAAAAATCCTGAACTACACAAATGTGCACGAGGAATTTGAATACAATGAAAAATGGTTTGAGTTAAGAGGTTCACCGCTAATAAACGAAAAAGGATCGGTATATGCAGGCGTTGTAGTGATATTCAACATTACAGAATACAAAAATAAAATCAAACAAATAGAAACAAATAAAAACGAAGCGGAAGCTTTATATGAGGAATATATAGCAATCAATGACCAACTTACAGAAAAAAATGAAGAATTAAACCAGGCTAAAAAAGAAGTTGAATCAAGCGAAGCAAAATACAGAACGTTCATCGAAAGAACGAATGAAGGCATTTATCGAATAGAAATTAACACTCCTTTGCCAGCGAATTTCGACCCCGAAAGCGCGTATGACCATATTGTTAATCATGCCTTTATAGCTGAATGTAATAACGCTTTTGCAAAAACTTATGGCTTCAAGAATGCTGATGATATAGTTGGAAAAAGCTTAAAAGAGTTTCATTCAAACAATAATACATTTCAAAAGAAAAACGTCTTAAAAAGTTTTATCGAAAACGGCTACGAACTTAACAATGTTGAAAGCATTGAACAAACCATTGATGGTAAAGAAATCTGGTTCACAAAAAATATAACAGGTATCTTCGATGAAAATAAATTAACAGGTGCATGGGTTACCCAAACAAATATTACCAAACAAAAAACATTCGAGAAAGAACTAATCGATGCTAAGCAGAAGGCGGAAGAAAGTGACCGCTTAAAAAGTGCATTCCTTGCAAACATGTCACATGAAATAAGAACGCCGCTAAATGGTATTTTAGGATTCTCCTACTTACTTACAAAGAAAAAACAAGCTACCAAAGAAGAGCATAAATTTGCCTCTATTATTTCTAATAATGGAAAACAACTATTACATCTAATCAACGACATTCTCGATATTTCCAAAATTGAAGCTGAACAAATGACCCTTAATGAAGAGAATTTTTCAGTGAATAAACTTATGGATGAAATCTATACCCAATATATGAATAATGAGAATATAATTGAGAAAAATCTTTCGCTCAAATATACCACAGAACTAAATAATAAAAACGCAATGATTACCTTTGATCGGGTAAGACTCATGCAGGTGATAGAAAACCTGCTCAATAATGCTATAAAATTTACAAAAGAAGGGCAAATTTCATTTGGCTACACCCTCGCTAACCAAAATACCCTTAAATTTTATGTGAAAGATACAGGCATTGGAATTCCTAAAGAAAAGCAAGAACTTATTTTTCAACGATTTCATCAACATACAGATGCTCAAATTTCTCAAAAAGGCACCGGCCTGGGATTGGCAATTTGCAAAGGAATTACAGAGCTATACAATGGAAAAATATGGATTGAATCTGAAGAAAATAAAGGAACAACTTTTTTTGTAACTCTTCCCTATAAACCAGCATCCAAAGATGAAAAAGAAACAGCGAAACCCTCAACTATTAACCTGAAAAACAAAAATATCCTGGTTGTTGAAGATGACCCGAACAGTTTTGAATTGATGCGTGCCATTTTCAAAAAACATAAAGCTAACCTTCTATTTGCCGAAGATGGAGAAAAAGCTGTTGAAAAGTGCAAAAACAATGAAACTATTGACCTGGTATTAATGGATCTAAAACTGCCAAAAAAAGACGGGTATAAAGCAACAAGAGAGATTAAATCACTCAGACCCGGACTCCCTGTAATTGCTCAAACTGCCTATGCAATGCCAGAGGATAAAGAAAAAAGTAAAAAGTACGGATTCAACGGGTACATTACAAAACCTATAGAAGAGAAAAAATTGATGGAAATACTTGACAAAACCATTAGTTGAAATTACGTTTAGCATAATTTTACCTACATACATTATCCATAAAATTTTTACAAATACGAATTAAATAAATACAGAGCCTGTACCACAAAACAGCATCAATCCTTTTCCCCGCTCTATCAGCTAAACAAAGGCAAAGACAAATTAGATAGCCTGTCCCGAACAAAGCAATTACATCGAAGACAACCTTAGTCGCAGTCGAAGACAGGAGTAATTCTTGAATTAAGCGGGTTTATCCTGTACTTTTCCCATCTACCTGATTAAGGCACCGTTTCTATTTTACTTCAACGTTTGCAAAAAAGATATTCACGTGTTTTTAATTTTTTTCAAAATTTATTTAAATACAATTGTTTGTTCTCAAACAGGAAATTAAACATTCTCAATCTAAATTGTCTTATTTTGATTGAACTATCTCAATCTGCGCCTGTTGCCTTTTCTTAGAAAAAACATTATTTTTATTGAATTATAACCTGAATTATTTAATTATTTTAATTATGGATATGGTTAAATAATTTCGTTTTCGCGATTACATAATTTTTGTAAAATAAGAAACTTAAAAAATATAAGACATGGCAACAAATTTAAAGACGCTTTTAATTGATGCTGAATCAGGATTCTATAGGATGAAACGGTATCCGGTAGGTCGTTTTTTTGGTCCGGTTGATCTTGGACTATATCTATCCGGCAAATATAATAGCTTAAATATAGGAACAGGTTTATTGGCAGGCTCCGTATTCCCCGGAGCAAACCGCCTTGTTTTCACCGGTTTCTCTCCCTGTTGGGGAGGTTTCTATATCTCTTCGATGGGTGGTGCCGGCCTGGTTTTTGATAATCTGGGAATCAATGAACTATCTATTATAGGCAAAGCCCATACCCCGTCTATTTTGTTCCTAAACAGAACCCATGAGGAAGAAATTGAAGTTGAAATAAAACCGGTAGATGTACACCAGATTTGGAACAGCGGCAGAGGTGGCATTTATTCCCTGATGGACTATACGCACGAACAATACAGCGACAGATACAAAGATGATCCACGAATATTAGCTGTAGGTCCCGGAGCTGAAGCAAGTGATATAGGTGCCATCGGATCCGTACCCATAAAGAAAGGAAAATTAACCAGCGTAGACACATGGGCAGGCCGTGGCGGATTAGGTACAAAACTGCTCAAAGACCACGGTATTGTAGCCGTAATATACGGCGGAACACATATTACCGAAGATTTCATCAATAAAAATGTAGCCGATAAATGGTTTCAGGACCGCTATGAAAAGAAACTGGCTGCAAAAGACGTTGAAGCTACTACCAAATACCGTTTTGAACCAAAATTCCAGACCGGCGGAACTTTTGGCGTGAACTATGCTACTATGGGCGGAAAACTTCTGGCTTTCAACTACAGAAGCATCTATATGTCGGAAGAAGAACGCAAAAAAATTCAGGAAGACTTCATTGAAGGTCATTATCTGAAACAATTCAATGAAGAAACAATAAAAACCAAAAGCCAGAAGAACTGCGGGGAACCATGCGCAGCTGTTTGCAAGAAAATGAATGGAGAATACAAAAAAGATTACGAACCCTATCAAACAATGGGGCCGCTCTGTGGCGTATTTGATCAACGTGCCGCAGAAAAACTAAATCACACTGCCGACATGTATGGCTTTGACGCCATATCAATAGGAGGTGTTTTAAGCTGGCTTATGGAATTACTGATTGATGGCAGTCTTACTCCAGAAGAATGCGGGGTTTCACAAAAACCCATTTTTGACCTTGAAAACTTCGATGTCGTTGAAACTTCAATGCATAATGCCAATGTTGGAGTGGAATTGTTAAATGCAATTGTTGAAAGACGAGGCATACTTGATTTGCACAGGGGTATTCGTCGATTTGCACATAGAATTTCGATGAAGAAAAAGCAAAACCTGACTCATAAATTTCTTTACACGGCCTTTGGGCGTAGAGGATGGATGGTACCAAACCAATATTGGACACCCGGTGTACTTTCACCAATGGCCATTATGGGTAAATATTACATGTACTACGGAGGGGATTTCCTTCCTCCAAGAACCCTGGGTCAGCTAAACGCAGAACGTTTTAAACAGGAGCTTATCATGGACAATATGGGAATGTGCCGTTTCCACAGAAAATGGGCTGAAGATATGCTTCCTGACATTGTCGATTACCTCTTTGATAAAAAAGAGGAATTCCACCAGGTTACCCAACTTACCGCCAGCCGAATCAACAGTAGAAATGCTTCAGTATTCTGGGAAACAGAAATAAGTATCGACTTTGTTTACCAATTCTTAAAAAGAAAGCAGGAAGTCGATGGCGTAGAGGACGAAGAGCTTACAAAATGGCTTAAAGCTTTTGAGGAAGATAAAAATGAAGCTGCTCTGAATTTCTGGTATGAAATCCACAAAGGAATTCAGGAATCGCTGAGAAGATATAACGTTTAGGATTAATAAGTTATCAAGTAAAAAGGTGCTATCATTAGGATGTTAGCACCCTTTTTGTTACTTCTTTCCAGACGCATATCAAAATACGAGGTTACTCGATTATTTGGCAATCACCTTTAGGCCAACTATAGAAACCAGAATAAGAAATATAAAAAATAACCGAAGCAGCTGGACAGGTTCCTGAAATAAAATAATTCCGAGCACTGTAGTGCCGGCTATTCCGATTCCTGTCCAGACAGCGTATGCAGTACCAACCGGAATGGTTTTTATCGCAAGGGTAAGAAAATAAACGCTCAGTAACATAGCAATGATTACAAGCACGCTGGGCCAGAAACGTGTAAAACTGTGTGTATACTTCATTCCAACAGCCCATGCAATCTCAAAAAGTCCGGCAATTAATAAATAACTCCAACCCATAACCAGTAATTTATCTGTGTAATCCTAATTCCAAACCAACAACAGCCCTTGCGGGTTCGTTAGTATGTGTGTCAAAATAATCTGAAATCCGGTAATTAATGAACAAAACAAAACGGCTTCTGGCCATTCTCAACAAAATGCCATAACCAAAATCGTTGACTTCTTCCAACTGCCTGTACACAGTTTTCTTCTTTTTGAACAAAGCATACCCGGATTTTTCATACATTTTGTAAGCATTTGAAAATAACCATTCGCCATACCCTCCGATATCAATATAATCACCAATGTAGTTTCCCCTTTCCGGATCAAAATTAATGCGCAAATACAGTTCTGTTCCAAAAGCATTCACATTTAATTTCTCCTTATCATAAAATGTGCCCTCGTCAATAATTTCCGGATCGGTATTGTACCTGAAATTGCTATGTTTCCAATAGAAGGCTGTGCCTCCCGAGAATGACGAACTGAATTTTCGTTTATACCTTAAACCTGCAAAAATTTCATTGGTATTAAATCCTTTAAAGTTTGAGGATGAAACAGAATAAAACCCCATTCCTCCATAAAGATGCATAAAATGCTTTCTGTTAGGCCCAAAATCGGAAATACTATACAGTTCTTCCGTATCTTTCTCAAGCAGTATATTTTGCGCCGAAAGATTAAAGACAAAGAATAAGCTAATAAATGCAAGTATATATATCTTCATAATAGATCATTTAGGGTATCTTCTGTTCACTAACCTGTCCTTTAAAATAGGTTCTAAAAGCAGAACCCGAATATTTTGCTTTATTCTTTATTTTCAGAGTTTCACCCGCTTTCACTTCGGCAACTCCAAATATCTGCAGGTAATTATCAGAATTTTCTACGTGATAAAAAAGTTGTTTATAATTTGAATCCAACTGCTCAAAGTCTTTTTCCGGCATATTAATCTTTATTTCGTCATCATTAATAGCAATGTCTAAAGAAAAATTCACAATTGTATCCGTTTCCGCCTTTCCGTCAAAAAAGTAACTTGCCTGTGGAACTCCATATCCATGCGCATAGTCAAAATAAGGAAATAAATCTCCTGAATTTGAAATCTCTTTTTTTAAACTTATGCTATTCCATTCGGGATATTTTTGCCATACACATGCGGCAAAGCCGGTCACAAGCGGGGCTGAAAAGGAAGTTCCCTGAGTAGTTGCTAATTCGTCCTTCCCTGCAGCAACAACATGTCCAAAAGCTGTTACGTTTGGTTTTAATCGCTTGTCTGAAGTAGGGCCAAATGAACTAAAGGGTGTATGAATCCCTGAAAAAGGGCTTATCCCTCCAACGGAAAGCACACTATCTGCATCTGCAGGAGTTACCAGAACCTGCCACCGGCTCGTTCCTTCATTTCCCATAGAAGCAACAACCAACATGCCTTTTGATGCAGCAATATTGGCTGCTTTGCTCACTAAACTGGTTTTTCCGTCCATTTCCTGTTTAAAATACCTATGGTAAGAATAACCCAATGAACTGGAAATAATATCGGCTCCATGTTTATCTGCCCATTCCATGGCTTCAAACCAGTTCTCTTCCTCAGCAATTGTTTCTGTGAATGCTTTTTCTGTTCTGCCTAAAAGAAATTCTGCACCTGTTGCTAATCCGGTCTGTTTATCCTTATATTTACCCGCAATACATGACAATACCATGGTTCCATGTGAAGAATGACTATAAACATCTTTCTCATCATCCACAAAATCGTAAGTTTCAACAATTCGTTTATCTTCGAACAAATGTTGGAAAAAGGGACTTGTATTCACTTCCGGGAAGCCGGCATCCAGCACCGCAATTCGAATTCCTCTTCCGGTGTATCCATGTTCCGCAAATAAACTATCTCCAAAACGGGATAATTGGCGGTGAAGAATATCCTTGTTTTCCGTTGTTAAAATTGTATCATAACATAGCTTTACATCCCGCTTATTAATTGGTTGAATGTCTTCTACGCAGGGTAACTTATTAAGCTGCTTTTTTTTGCTTTTGTTACATTTAACTATTGCAGCATTCAACCAGCGACTGACAGATATTGGACTCCCTGAAATTTTTGTTACCTCCTCAAGGTAATTTTTATTTACGGGCAAATCTGTATGTTGGATTAGGGGTATTCCTTGCTGTTTTCTTCTTTCAATCGCTTTCTCATCAAAATACTCGTAGGGATTAAATTCCACTCCTTTTTTATCCGTGAAAAAGATCCAGCTTTTTTCCTGGGAATAAACATTTTGAATAAGACATACG
>Ga0207414_1000161_pt1 | contig 33597 bp, 29 predicted proteins | sample PonA231FremontCA_2_FD_187269 | JGI IMG/M metagenome (GOLD analysis project Ga0207414, IMG submission 187269) | Marine sediment microbial community from Fremont, CA, USA - Pond A23 Sediment 1 (SPAdes) | ecosystem: Environmental > Aquatic > Marine > Unclassified | place: USA: Fremont, California...
ATGGAGGTGTAATTTGTGGAAAAAGAAGAAGTAAAAGATGTTCTAGATCAAATTCGCCCAGGTCTTCAAGCTGATGGTGGAGATGTAGAACTTGTTGAATTAACTGATGAAGGTATAGTAAAAGTAAGACTTGTAGGTGCCTGTCATGGTTGCCCTATGTCTACTTTAACCTTAAAAAATGGTATAGAAAGAACCTTGAAAAAGAAATTGCCCGAAGTTAAAGAAGTAGTAGCTGTATAATTTAATCACTAAACACTCAGCACCCTTATTATAAGGGTGCTTTATTTTTTTATTAATCTTTATTTTCTTCTTCAATACCGAGTTCTAAATCACCAAAGACTATCTTTTGTATATCATTTAGTAGAATATTAACTCTATATTCTGCCTGTAAATATTGTTTGATATCTGAATTTAGATCAATTAACTCCCTCAACTCTTCTAATTTCTCAGTATCTTCTTCACTTAAATCTTCTCCAGACATTTTTTTAGCTTGTAACTTCATCTGTTCCTGCTGAAAATCTAATAACATTTCTTTTGTTTTTTTATTACTTAATACTTTTTTTCTTTTTTCTAAATATTTTTTGTACTCATCAGATTCCTTAAGTTCTTTTGCTAAATTATTAGCTAAATCATATACAGACATCCTATTAACCTCCTTTAAGACAACTTATTTTCTTCTTTTATGATATCATAAATACATTATTGTTGTAAATTTACTTATCTTGACTTTGTTTCTCTTCATAATTTTCAGCCTGTTTCACTGCATCAACAGTAGAAGATAATACCTTATCTTTTTCATAAAAAATATTTTCTTCTCCTATTAAATCTATTATTTTTAAATCTTTCAATATTGTATATTTTTTTTGATTAATCCCGGACATTAAGACTTCTTTATCTTCATTTTGAATCCTTTTTATGAACTTTTTAAGTTCGTTTATAGAAGTAATATCAATATTATCTATATTCCTTAACCTTAATATATAACCACAACCAGCATCTGAAACATGATCAAGTTTATACTTAAAGCTCTCTGCTGAACTAAAAGTAAAGTCTCCTACTAAATCTAAAATAACATATTCATCATCTTGTATCTCTTTAGGAACTGTTTGCACAATGTTAGAGTGGGAATCCTCATCATATTTTAAATGACTTACACTAGCTTCCGAACTATCCTTAAGAACTGAAAACAAGGACAATACAACTCCCAAATAAACAGCATATTCTATCCTGGGAGAACTAATAGTTGCCAAAAGGGTTAAACTAAAAATCAAAGTATCAGCTTTAGTTGCTTTAGCTAGTTCTCTAATTTCACTCATTTCTATCATATTATAAGCTACTAAAAGTACTAAACCAGCCAAGGATGCTATAGGTATATATCTAATAAAAAAGTTGAAAAAGAAGATAAATATTAAAATAGAAAGTGCTGAAATTAATTCTGATATCCTAGTTTCAGCTCCACCTTGATAATTAGCAAAAGTATTAGTAAATGAAGCAGAACTAGCAAATCCGTTAAAAAACGATAAACCAAAATTCATTATACCCTGACTAACAAATTCTTTATTTATATTTAGATCTTCTTTGGCCCGGTTAGAAATTGATTTAACAACTGCTAAAGTTTGAATTAAACCTACAATTGCAACTGCCAATGCTTTCGTCGAAATATCAATTATTGATTCCGAACCTAAATCAGGAATATTTAGTGCAAATCCACTTAAATTTAATTTACCGACAGTATTAATTGAATTTTCTAAATTAAATATAATAACAATAAGGGTAGCCAATAAAATACCTAATAGGTAAGCAGGAATCTCATACTGACTCCTTTTTATAAATAATATAGTTATAATAGTTATAAGACCTAATAAAAGTGCTAAGTAATTTATTGAACCTGCTTTTAACATTAATTGATAAATTTCTATAAAAACATTATAAGTACGTCCAATACTTACTCCTAAAAAGTTTTTAACCTGTCCAATTCCTATTATGATTGCCGCACCAGATGTTAAACCTACTATCACAGGGTGTGAAACATATCTTACTAATTTACCAAGTTTGAAAATCCCGGCCAAAATTTGGAATATACCTACTAAGAAAGTTAATAAAATAACCATTTCTAAATATTTATCATCTTGAACATAATTAAGATTACTTGCTATCGCCATTGCCATTAAATTGGTTGGCCCAACAATAATATAACTTGATTTGCCCGTAATAGTAGAAATAATTTGAGAAATTATCGAAGTATAGAGTCCATAAATAGGGTTTAAACCTGCTATAAGAGCATAAGCCATATTTTGCGGTATGCATAAAGTTGCCACTGACAAACCCGAATATACATCGGATTTAAAATAGTTATTTTTATAATTCTTAATTGTCTCTATTATATTCTTACCATTTTTATTATTCATAGTACCACCATTATTATATTTTATTTAAAAAACAATTTGCCTAAAATTGGCTTTTTAATACCAACAGCTTCATAAGAACATAATTCCTGACAGCAAAAACATCTTATACATTCATTAAGATCTACTTTAGGATAATCATCCAATTCAATAGCTTCAGCAGGGCAATTTGCCGCACAATCACCACATTTTACACATTGTTCTTTGTTAAATACTGGTCTTGGTTTTAATAATTTGTTTACTATATTTGCTAGAAATGATGGAAGATTATTCACATTTCTTGTATCTGATTCATTAATCTCCGGAGTTAATGTGTTTTCTGCAGGTACTAATTTATCACCATATAGTTTTATTTCCTCAATGTTACCTACTAACCCTTTTTTCTTCGCTTGTTTTATAGTAGGAATATCTTCTAGGTCGATATTAAATAAATACGCACCAGCAATATCTAATGAAAAACAGGAAGTGCTCGCCATTATATAACCGAATTTTCTTTTTTCTCCAGCAGAAGGTCCTGCCCCTTCCATACCGATAACAGCATCCATAATATTAATTTGAGGAGTTATATATCTTGCTAAATCAACTAACATTAAAGCAAAATTTTCTGCTTCAGGCATTCTTAGATGATATTCAGCCTTTTTCATACCGGGTATAGTCCCAAATAGATTTTTAACAGATCCCGTATATTTCATAAAAGAATGTGTCTTTAATTTGGACATATTAATAATCAAATCGGCATTTAAAATAAAATCTGATACTTCAAAACTTTTTACTAAAAAACCTTCTTCAAATGAAATTTTGGTTGAAGAAGTGTTATAATTCAAACTTACATTCTCATTTTCCGATAGTTTAAATAATCCCGTTTTTTTATATATCCTTTTTAGTCTAGATTCATTAAACGGTCCCCCAGGACTATCCCCAATCACGATTTTACATTCAAATTTCTTTAATCTATCAATAACTTGTTGAATTAGATCAGGATGGGTAGTAACTACCTGGTCAGGACTTTTCCCCAAAAGCAAATTAGGCTTTATCACAACGGTAGAATTAGGTTTTATTAGATTTTCAATATTATCCATCTTTTTAAATATATCTGTGACTGAACTTTTCAATTGATCATTATCATAAGAATCACATTTGCTGACAACAACATTGTTTTTTCCCATTTTATCACCTTGAGCTTTCTATTTTTACTTACTATGCAGTTTATAATAGCATAACACTAATCTATATTCAATGAAGATTTAAAATACTTAACATATCATATATACTAAAAATCTGCCCTAAAAAGGACAGATTTTATAGTTTAAATATATTTATCATTATTCTCTACCAAACATTCTATCAAGAACCATCGCTATTATTACTACACCTAATCCGGCTTCAAATCCTAGTCCTATATCAACAACTGAAAGTGATCTAAGTACTGGCTTACCAAGTCCGCCAGCTCCGATCATAGCTGCAATTACAACCATGGATAGGGAAAGCATGATACATTGATTTATCCCCATCATTATGGAAGGCATAGCCCCAGGCAACTCAATCTTTAATAAGATTTGCCACCAATTAGCTCCAAAAGCATGGCCCGCCTCTTTTAGTTCACTATCAACTTGTTGAATGCCTAGATATGTCAATCTAATAGGTGGTGCTATTGCAAATACTACTGTAGCAATTACACCTGAAACAGTTCCTAAGCCAAAGAACATTAGTGCAGGTATCAAGTATACAAATGGTGGTATTGTCTGCATAAAGTCTAAAATGGGTCGTGTAATAAGATCAATCACCCTATTATGGGCTTTAATTATTCCGATCGGAATACCTATCACAAGCGCCACTACTACTGAAGTAATAATTGATGCTAAAGTAGTTAATAGTGGATCCCACATTTGTATATTTAATACTAATCCTAAACCTAATGCTACAAATATTGACATTCTATAGTTTTTCAATTTCCAAGCTAATAATGCAAATAAAGCAATAACTATTAACGGATGTGGATAAGCTAAAATTGCTTCAAAATTTTCTACCATCAATTCAATTATATTAGCAAAACCATCTAGAGGTCCACTAAAATTATTAATTAGATAGTTTACAAAATTTTCTACCCAACTTCCTAATGGTATTTTAGTGGTTAATAATTGTATTATATTATTAACTTTAATCAACCTCCTTTACAAAATATTTTACTAGCGGCATTCCTAAAAAGAACGCCGCTAGTTTAAATTCAAACTACTTTCATTAGAAGTAAACTAATTTATATATTTTATTACATTAAATACTTAACTTATTAATTTTAGTTAGATACTTTCTCAGCAATTACTTTTCTTGCCATTCTTCCATCAGTTGATTCTACACCATAGACCCACTGATTTACAACGTCAAGATTGTTAGCTATCCATTTTTCAGCAACATCTTCTGGATCCATTTCTTGTCGTTTATACATATCAATCCATCCATTTTGCATAGGAGCTGTTACTTTAAATTGTTCAAAGAATTTATATACATTTGGATTTTCTTCTTCAAATCCAGTTCTAACTACTGTTTGTACACGTTCTCCACTTCCCCAAATACCTTCAGGGTCATCTAAATATCTAATGTCAAACATTACATTCATATAATGTGGTTTCCAACCATTAAATGCTATCCATTCTTCATTATTTACAGCTCTTTTAACTGAAGTAAGCATTCCAGCTGTACTACTTGATTGAAGTGTCCAACCTTCTAAATTGTAAGTGTTGTTATCAATTGCTTTTTTAATTATCAAGTTACCTTCATTACCTGGTTCAATACCATAAACAGTACTATTGAACTTATCAGCATGTTCATTTAAATCTGCTAATGAAGTTACACCAGCTTCATATACATATTCTGGAACAGCTGTTTTATAAACAACATCTAATAGATTATTTCTTACAGCTTTAACTGTACCTTTATTATTATATTCATCAAAGTGGATTTTCATTGTTGGCATCCAGTTACCAAGGAACACATCTAAGTCACCTGTATCCATTCCTTTAAATACTATTGCCTGAGAACCACTAGTCATTGCGGTTTCATAACCTAAATGATCCAATACTTTTTTAGCTACATGGGTTTTAACTGTAACGCCCGGCCACTGTACATAACCAAAGTCAATTGTATCTGTATCTTCTGCCGCCATTGCTGTTCCTGCTCCAACTGAAACTAATGATAAAGTGAATACTAATACTAATAGAATAGAAATTGTTTTCTTTTTCATTTTTATAAAACCCTCCTAAAGTATTTGATTCTTTTTGCTTTTGCTTCTTTATATTCAAAGTAACCTTTTTACTTAATTTTCATCATATGCACCTTCGGAAGCCAAGTTTGCTAAAACATCAGTTTTAACAATGACTCCCAATAGTTTATCATCTTCATTTACTACAGGTAAGGGAGCATTCAAATCAGCAATATCTGAGAATAGTTCCCTTAAATTCTCTTCCGGTTCTGCTCTTATAATTTCTTTAATAATTTCTTTGAACTCTTTGTCTTCGTCACTATTGATAAGATCAACAACATCTTCAATATAAACGATTCCCTTCAGTTTCTTTTGTCTATTTACCACAAAAAGACTACTTAATCCATTATTTTTCATTTTATGAAGGGCAGTTCTTGGTCCGTCTTGTGGATATAATAGTTCCACTGGATTGGACATAATATCTTTTGCTGTTAATATTCTGGACCGATTTACGTCCTCAACAAAGTTTTCTACATATTCATTAGTAGCATTAGTTAAAATTTCTTCGTGATCACCAACTTGGATGATCTTACCTTCTTTCATAATAGCAATACGATCCCCAAGTTTTAAAGCTTCATCCAAATCATGAGTAATGAATAAAATAGTTCTTTGCATTTCATCATATAAATCTAATAATTTGTTCTGCATTTCTTTTTTAATCAGAGGATCTAAGGCACTAAAGGGTTCATCCATTAATAATATTTCAGGATCAACTGCCAAGGCACGAGCTAAACCTACTCGTTGTTTCATACCTCCACTTAACTGGGCTGGGTACTGATCGCCCCATCCATCTAATCCTACTAAGTCTAATGCTTCTTTTGTCCTTCTCTCCCGTTCCCCTTTTTCAATGTTTTGGATTTCTAAACCAAACATTGCATTTTCTAAAACTGTTCTATGGGGTAAAAGGGCAAAGTTTTGGAATACCATTCCAAACTCTTTTTCTCTAAACTTTCTTAGTTCTTCTGTATCAAAATCAAGTACTTCTTGGCCATCAACTTTAATTGAACCTGTTGTAGGTTCAATTAATCTATTTATACATCTGAGAAGTGTCGATTTACCACTCCCAGAAAGGCCCATTATTACAAAAATCTCACCTTCTTCAACTTCAAAACTAGCATCATTCACACCAACTGTACTACCGTTTTTTTCTAGAACTTCCTGCTTTGTAGCTCCGTCATTCAACATTTCAAGTGCTTTTTTTGGTTTATTACCAAATATTTTATATAAATTACTTACTTCTACTTTTCCCATATTGCTTCCTCCCCTAATTTTTAATGAGCAAACAAAAAGGTTCAGACAAATATGTGCATCACATACTACCTGAACCGTTATAAAGATTAACAAATATCGACTAGTTTGTCAAACGTTATTATGAAGCTTTTTCATTACCTTTTGTTTTAACCTTCTTATCAGTATTTTTAGTTCCCTCATTATTTTCTTCAGAACTATTTTGAGTAACTGTTGAACCTCCATCGTTATCTGTTGAATAAAAACCAGATCCTTTAAAAATAATTCCAGGAGCTCCAATTATTTTTTTAACACTTTCTCCACATTCAGGACAATTTTCTAATGAATCTTCAGTAATACTTTGAAATTCCTCAAAACGTCCACAATTTTCACACTCATATAAATAAGTCGGCATACATTATAACCTCCTTACAACATTTACTATATAATTTCTTTTAATTATAATATTAAAAAACAACCTTTCCTATACTTATAATTTATATCATATTTAAAAAATAAGTCAAGTTATTTTTGATATCTTTTTCTATAACCCCAATAATTATAAACTTCAATGAGTAAAAACAATAAAAATAATAGCCATCTTGAAATTGCTATAAAGTATATTCCACCTATCAAAGTAGAAAGAATAATAGCATATAAACTGATTTTCTTACCAATATCTAACTTTATAATCTGCCATGGTGCTAAACTCAAACCAACAAAGGCTCCAGCGTCAACCTGGAATATTAAACCTGCAAATCCAACAATTATAAAAATTACTAGTAAAAATGCATCCATTAAGTTCTCCTCCTCAATTTCACAACGGTTTCAATGTGATATGTTTGTGGAAACATATCAACCGGGTGTATTTTCTTTATATTGTAATAATCATTAAGCTTCTTCAAATCCCGTGCAAGAGTAGTGGGATTACATGAAACATAAATTATTTCTTTTATACTTTGTTCAATCACAGTATTGATGATTTCATCATTCAATCCACTCCGAGGGGGATCAAAAATAACTACATCAGGTTTATTATCATTATTGATTAATTTCGGTATTTGTTCAGTTACATCCCCAGAGATAAACTGGCAATTATCTAGTTCATTCATGGATACATTATGTATACTATCTTCAACTGCTTTCTCATTACTTTCAATGCCAATTATTTCTTTATAATTATCATTTAAATAAATTGCAATGCTACCTATACCAGAATAAGCGTCTACTATAACTTCCTCACCACTTAAATTGATATATTCTTGTACAGTATTATATAATTTTTTAGTTTGGAGAGTATTTATTTGAAAGAATGAATCTTGAGTTATTTTATATTTTCTATTTCCAATATAATCATAAATAAAATCCTCACCTTGTATTAAATAACTTTTGTTACCAGTTAAAACATTTGTGTCTTTATCATTAATATTTCTAACTACACCAGTTAATTCAGGAATTTCTTCCATTAATATTTTCGCTATCTCTTCTAACTGATCGAATTCTTTATCGGTTGTTATAAAAGTTAATAAAGCTTGATTAGTACAAACACCAACTCTAATATGAAGATGACGCAATAATCCCGTTAAATCATCCTCATCATAAACAGTTATTGAATCTTCTTGATTTAATAATTTCAAAGTATATCTCTTTATCCTATTAATCAATTGATGTTGGATATAACAGGTGTGATTATCAACTACCTGGTGAGTTCCCCTTTTATAAAACCCTGCTATAATTTCTCCTTCTTCATTTTTTTGAAATGGAATAACAGATTTATTTCTATAAAACCAGGGATGGTCTACTCCTTTAATAGATTCGATATTCATTTCATCAAATTTACCAATTCTTTGCAAAGATTCTCGTAAAATTTCTTCTTTAAATTCTTTTTGCTTTTCATAGTTAATATGCTGCCACTGACAACCACCACATTCTTCAAATATTTCACACTTAGCTTCAATTCTAGCTTTAGAATCTTTTAATCTTTTAATACTTCTTCCCTGTGCATATGACTTTTTTTCTTTTGTGACCTCTATCAAATGTTTTTCTCCAGGTATAGTTTTAGATACAAATACTACTTTGCCAGAAGGTAAATGACCAATACCATCTCCACCATAAGTGATTTTATTGATTTCAATTACATGTTTTTTATTAGCCTCTTTTTTTGTAATAATAACAACTCCTATAATAAATAATATTAAAATTATCGAATTGTTCTCTTAGTTATTATATCATAGGTCTATAACCATATCAATTTACAATTACCTTTAAAAACAAAAGGAAAACGGGCCCCTTAAAGGAACCCGTTAATGTTAATTATTCATTTTACATATTAAACTACCAAGACTACAGCATAAATCTTCTTTAATAATAATTACATTTTGGTCCAAATCTAATTGTGCTGAGGAGAGATTCCAGATTGCTTTAATATCTATCTCTTGTAATTGAGTAATTATCTCATCGCTTTCTTCTTCATCAATTGCTAAAATCACTATTTTAATATTGTTTTTTTCTAATGATTCTTTTAAGTATTTAACATTTTTTACTATATATCCCCCAACACGCCGTCCTATTTTATCCAAATCATTATCAAATATTTCTGTAATATATAAACCTAATTCTCTAAATTTCTTATATTTAACTAAAGCTTTTCCTATATTTCCTGCTCCAATTAATGCTATTTCGTGCTGTTGGTCTATTCCCATTATATTTTTTAATTTATTTTCGAGTTCATCTCTTTGGTAACCTTTACCTTTATGGCCCATGTGACCAAAAAAGGATAAATCACGTCTCAATAAAGTTGATTTTATTCCTGTTTTATTCCCGAGTGTATCTGAACAAATGTATTTGGGTGATTCTGAATGATCATTTTTAAGACAACGATAATAATAAAACAAACGTCTGATAGTAGCCTCGGGAACCTTCTTCATATTATATACCTCTGGATTGATAAGTAGTATGAAGTAATTTATGAGCCTTATGGCTCCCGGGCTCTTCAAAATATTCTTCATATATTTTCTGAATATATGGGTTTTCATGTGACTTTCTTAATTTTTTCTTTCTATCAATATCATAAATCGCATTCATTCTTCTCTCTAAGACATTCTCTGAAGCTGCAAGAGGTTGGCCACCGCCACCAATACAACCACCAGGACATGCCATGAATTCAACAAAATGATACTCCTCTCCATTTTTCATTTTATCTAAAATTATTCTGGCATTTCCTAAACCGTGAGCTACAGCTACTTTAATTTCCATATCATTTATCATTACTGAAGCTTCTTTAAGTCCTTTAAGTCCTCTAACCTGGTCAAAATCGATTTTTTTCAACTCTTCCCCGGTCAATATTTCATAAGCAGTTCTTAAAGCTGCTTCCATTACTCCACCAGTAGCACCAAATATATCTGCAGCACCCGAAGAAACACCAAGTAATTCATCATGTTTTTCTTTCTCAAGATTCATTATATCAAGTCCTGCTTGTTTGATCATCCTACCTAGTTCTCTAGTTGTAAGGGAATAATCTACATCTTCACTCATTTCATCTCTTGTTGCTTCAAATTTCTTAGCTGTACAGGGCATTATTGAAACTACAACCAAGTCCTCTTTATCTATATTATTTTTTTCAGCATAATAACTTTTTGCTACGGCTCCAAACATCTGTTGTGGTGATTTACAACTTGAAAGATGGTCTATTGCTTCTGGATACTGATGTTCTAGAAATTTTATCCACCCCGGACTACAGGATGTAAATAAAGGTAATGTACCACCATTATTTATTCTCTCTATTAACTCAGTTCCTTCTTCCATTATAGTAAGATCTGCCGTGAAGTTAGTATCAAACACCTTGTCAAAACCTAATTTTTTCAAGGCTGCTACCATCTGTCCAGTTACAATAGTACCGGGTTCAGCATTAAATGCTTCGGCCAATCCAACTCTGACAGCTGGAGCAGTCTGAACTACTACATGTTTATCAGTATCAAAGATAGCATCCCATACTTCTTCAGTGTATTCTACTTCTGTAATTGCTCCAGTAGGGCAGACAGTTGAACATTGGCCACAATATACACAGGGGCTATCACCAAGTTCATCATAAAAGGAGGGATTTACTGTGGTTTCAAACCCCCTGCCATCCGGTACTATTGCCTTGACAGACTGTATGTTTTCACAAACAGAAACACATCTCCGACATAATATACATTTATCAGGATCCCTCATTATTGAAGGAGTGGATTTATCTACTTCCCTATGATTTTTCTCTCCCGTAAATCTAATATCTCTAATCCCCATGAATTCAGCTACTTCTCTTAATTCACAGTCTTCATTCCTTATACAAGAGGTACAATTCACATCATGGTCTGATAGTAAAAATTCCATGTTCATTTTTCGCGTATCTCTAACTTTTTTAGAATTTGTTTTAACTTGCATATCTTCTTGAGCAGGTGTTGTACAAGAAGCAACTATTTGATCAGAATCTTTTAATTCAACAACACATACCCTACATGCTCCTAGTTCATTTATATCCTCTAAATAGCATAAAGTAGGAATATATTTGCCTGCTTTTTCAGCTGCTTTAAGTATTGTTTCTCCTTTGTTCACTTCTACGGGTATATTATCTATATACAGTTTAATTTTTTCTTCAGCCATTTTTTAGCCTCCTTTACTTAATCTCTACATCACAGCGTAGACATCTTCTGGATTCTTCTACCGCCATATCTTCAGAATAACCTTTTTCAACTTCTTTAAAGCCACGTTTTCTTTCTGATAATAAGATGGTAGGCATTTTTACTCTTGGTTTTTCTTCTTCTAATATTGGACCAGAAAGTTCTCTTTCTATATCCATCTCAGTTATAATATTGCCGTCTCCACCCAAGTACATATCAATTTCTCGGGCAGCATCTTTACCATCCTTAATTGATTCAATAACAGTAGAAGGACCTTTAACACAATCTCCGCCGGCAAATATCCAATCTAAATTGGTTTGTAACTGTTCATCAGTCTCTATTAAATTACTATCATTAACCTCAACTTCTACCTCTTGACAATTAAAGTTACATTCAACATTTTGTCCGATTGCTGATACTACAACATCGGCTTCCATGGTAAAGTTCGAACCAGGTATTTCTTTTGGTTTTCTACGTCCACTTGTATCGAACTCACCACCTTCAATTTCTACACATTCAATTGCTTGAACTTGACCATTATTACCTTTTATTTTTACTGGATTAACTAAACAGTTCATTTTCACTTGTTCATATTGGGCCTCTTCAATTTCTTCTCTATGGGCTGGCATATCATCTAATGTACGCCTGTAAACTACATTTACTTCTTCAGCCCCAAGTCTAACCATGTTTCGAGCTACATCAATTGCTACATTACCTCCTCCAACAATTGCTACTTTTTTATTCTTCATATTCAGATCTTTACCTAAGTTTATATCTCTTAATATATCTACACCAGAATATACACCATCTAATTCTTTGCCTTCAATATTTAATTCGCGATCCTGGTGAGCTCCTACTCCCATGTATAATGCTTCAAAACCTTGTTCTTTTAATTCTTTTAAAGTTATATCTTCTCCAACCTTTGTATCAACTATTATTTCTACACCCATTGTAGTTAAAACTGTTATCTCTTCGTTTAATAAATCTTTTGGTAATCTATATTCAGGTATACCTACTGCTAACATACCTCCCACTACAGGTAAGGCTTCAAATATAGTCACATCATAACCTTTTTTCCTTAAATAAAAAGCAGTTGTTAATCCTGAAGGTCCTGAACCTACTACTGCTACTTTCTTGTTTTTTTCTTCCTTCACTTCAGGGACAGGAAAACCACCTTCATTTTTCATAACATAATCACTGGCAAATCTCTTTAGTTCTCTAATTGCCAAAGCTTCGTCAATTGAATTCCTATTACATGCACCCTCACAAAGGTTATAGCAAACTCGTCCACATATTAAGGCCAATGGATTTTCTTTTTGAATAACTTTATAGGCTTGTTTATATTTTCCCTGCCTAATAAAATCAATATATAATGGTACATCTACATTAGCTGGACAAGCATTTTGACATGGTGAATCAAACATAGAAGCACATCTTGAAGCTTCACAATAATTATCTAGAATATGTTCTTCATATTCTTCCCTGAAATATCTTAAAGTACTCATTACGGGATTAGGAGCAGTTTGTCCCAAACCACAAAAGGCAGAATCTTGTATTACTTCCCCCATTTCTTCTAATAAATCAAGATCTTGTAACGTCCCTTCTCCATTAGAAATCCTTTCTAATACTTCCAACATTCTTGTAGTACCTATCCTACAAGGGGTACATTTACCACAAGATTCATCTTTACAGAAATCAACAAAATATTTTGCTAAATCTATCATACAGGTCTGTTCATCCATCACGATAAGTCCACCGGAGCCCATAATAGTACCTAGTTCTTGTAATGATTCATAATCAATTGGTACATTTAAATATTCTATCGGAATACATCCACCCGAGGGACCTCCTGTTTGCGCAGCTTTAAAAGTACCATTATTCTCTAGTCCACCACCGATATCAAAAATTATTTCACCTAATTTAGTTCCCATCGGTATTTCTACCAAACCATTATTTTTTATTTTACCCGCTAAAGCAAAAACTTTAGTTCCAGGGCTATCTTCTGTACCAAAGCCAGTAAACCAATCAGCACCTTTGCTAATTATATCTGAGACATTTGAAAGAGTTTCTACATTATTTATTATTGTAGGTTTACCGTTTAAGCCGGATTGAGCAGGAAATGGTGGTTTAGGTCTAGGTTCACCTCTTTGCCCTTCAATAGACGCAATTAAGGCAGTCTCTTCCCCACATACAAATGCTCCAGCACCTAATCTTAATGAAATATTAAAGTCAAAACCAGATCCTAATATGTTTTCACCTAATAAGCCTAGTTCTTCAGCATCATTAATCGCTTTTTTTAGTCGTTTAATAGCTAAAGGGTATTCGGCTCTACAATAAATATATCCTTCATCAGCGCCAATTGCATATCCACAAATAGCCATCCCTTCTAATAATTTGTGTGGATCTCCTTCTAAAACACTTCTATCCATAAATGCACCGGGATCACCTTCATCTGCATTACAGATTACATATTTTTTATCACTATCATTATCATAAGCAAACTGCCACTTTATACCTGTAGGGAAACCTGCTCCACCCCTTCCCCTTAGTTTTGAATCTTTAAGTTCATCTATAACTTCCTGTTGTCCCATTTTACTTACAGCCTTTGCTAATCCTTCATAAGCATTATTAATTACTGCTTCTTCAAGACTCTCAGGATCTATTTTTCCACAGTTTTCTAAAACTATTCTAGTTTGGGAAGCAAAAAATGAATCATCTTCACCTATTTCCCATTCTTTTATTATATTCCCTTCTATTATACTCTCGTTAACTAATTCTCTAGCTCGATCAGGAGTTACATCTCCATAAAGTACACTGGTATCTCCCTGTTTTATTTCTATTACTGGTTCCTTAGCACAAAGCCCTACACAACCAGTTTTAGTTATTTCAATGTCTTTCAAATTTCTTTTATCAATTTCATCTAAAATTGCTTTATGAACTTCTTCTGCTCCTGCTGCTATTCCACAGGTTCCCATCCCCACTAATATTCTAGTTGCCTGTTCTTCTTTTTGAACATTTCCAAGATAATTTTTGTAATCTTTAAATCCATCATAGGAAGTAATCCTATTAATTTCCATTGCTTGCATATTTAAACCTCCTTACATTTCATTGTTTTCATATTTTTGTAATATATTAACTGCCTTTTCTGCATTTAATAGTCCATGAGCCTTACCGTTTACAGTCATAACCGGTCCTAAACCACAGGCTCCTAAACATCTAACTATTTCAAGAGAAAATAAACCATCATCTGTGGATTCACCTGCTTTTAAATCATATTCCTTTTTGATTCTGTCAATAATATCAACCGAACCTTTCACATAACAAGCAGTACCTTTACAAATCGCTATTTGGTATTTCCCTTTTGGCTTTTCAGAAAAATGTGCATAAAAGGAAATGACACTACTAACCTCACCTGGAGCTAAATCTAAACCTTTAGCCACCTCTTTTTGAATATATTTAGGTATAAAACCTATTAGTCCCTGTACTTCGTGTAACACCTCTATTAAATTTTCTTGTTCACCATAATTTTCTTTAAGAATCTCATTTAAACGAAATTTAATACGCTCAATATACTCATCATCTTGAAATCTTTCTTCGTCAATAAACTTTCTTAATTCCTTAACTAATTGTTCTTGATCAATTTTATATTTTTCTTTTTTTGGAATTGCAGACATATTATCCTCCCTTCGTGTATGTGAACACATTCTCATATAGGTTTAAAATTTTTTTCTTTATTTATTTATTATTATCTATATTATCTTCTCCTATCCCTCCCTTTGTTATTCTTTTTAGAAATAACCATGTTAATTATTTTTTTCACAAACGTATCACCTATTATATTATGCATTTAATATGCCAACCATGCTAATTATTAAAAAATGGTTTTATAATCCCTATTGTACTGTGTAAAACTAATAACATATTGTCTTCAAAAACAAAAAAGTTCCCAACCAAATGGGAACTCTAATAATGCTATATTGCATTAATTATACAACTATTTTTATTTATAGTTTTGTTATCGCTCTAATAACAGGGAATAAAGTATGATGCATCAATGCATCAATATAATGCATATAAGCATCATCCTAATTAAAGTACTTTTTCAACTTTCTTACTATGGTAGATTGATTTACACCAAGCATTTCTGCAATTTCATAAGTAGACTTACCTTCCTTTTTGGCAAGTGAAAGTAATTTTTTTTCTACATTATTGACTGCTTCTTTTAAAGGAATAACTTTTTTTACTACTATTTCATCTTTATTCCTGGTTTCTTTTATATTCAAGTTATTTTCTATTTCTTCTTGAGTAATTAATTTCTCATCTTCAGTCGTTACTATAACTCTTTCTAATAAATTAATTAATTCCCTTACATTACCAGGCCAATTGTAATTTAATAGAGTTTTTTTAACCTTCGGTCCAAAACTAATTTCTTTATCATACTTATCACTAAATATTTTTTTGTAATATTTAAATAACGGCATAATATCTGCAGTTCTTTCGGTTAAAGGAGGTATTTCGATCGGTATAACATTTAATCTATAGAACAGGTCCTCTCGAAATTTATCTTGATTAACCATTTCTTTGAGATCTCTATTAGTTGCAGTGATTAATCGAAAATCTACTCTGATTGGTTCTGTTCCACCAATTCGTGTCACTTTATGTTCCTGGATAACCTGTAGTAACTTGACCTGCATATTTAAGGGCATCTCACCTATTTCATCTAAAAACAAAGTCCCTTTATTAGCCTTTTCTATAAGTCCAGGTTTACCTTCTCTCCTTGCTCCACTAAAAGCACCTGTTTCATATCCAAATAATTCAGATTCCAACAACCTTTCAGGAATAGCTCCACAATTGATTTTTATAAATTCTTCTCGATTTTCATTAAGCTGATGTATATATCTTGCTATAACCTCTTTACCCACTCCTGAGTCACCTGATATAAGAACTGTTGAGTCTGTATTCCCAATTTTTTGAGAAATATTTAAAATTCTTTTCATTTCGTCTGACTTACAAACTATATGTGACATCTCGTTAAAATCTGATTCATTATTATTTATCGTTAATTTTATTTTAGCACTGTCAGAATCATTTTTATCAACTGCCATATCTAGTTCTTTTATATCTCGAGCATTAACTATTACTCTTTTTAACTCGTTATCATCATGAAAAATTGGAGTGGCAGTTGTTAAAAGTCTTTTTTGATTTGTGTTTTGAACGATAGTTACACTTCTTTTTTCTTTAAAAGCAAGCAAAGCAGCAGAAGGATATATTATTTTCTTCTCTTCTAGTTCATTTAATCTCATATTTAAAAGTTTATCTTCAGCTAAATTTACAATCTCTAAATAGGATGAATTAACTCTTTCAACTCTTAAATCATTATTTACAACTAACATTCCGTCATAGGAAGAATCAATAATATTATCTAGTTCAATATTTAATTCCTTTATATCCTGTACTTCATTTCTCTTTTCATTAAGTAAATATGGTAAACACATTTCAACTTCCGCCAAATCTTGATAAACTGCTACAGCCTTCTCTTTACATGACTCATAGCCACAGGCTCCACAATTTAATAAGTCTTCTTTAGAATACTTATTGGTCTTAGCCAATATCTCCCATATTTTCTCTTCTGAAGGATTTTCTAATTGTTGATAATCACTGTTAAATGTGATTTTTAAATTTAAATCACTTTTTACTTTGGGGTTATATTTTAACTGATTTACTTTTTTATCATTTTTTATATATTTGTTCACAGCAATTTCTTTTTTGAAATGACTTTTTTCAGTCAAATCTACTCCATTGATACAACCATCACAGAATAGGGCATCTACAAATTTGGGCATTATTTCTTTCTTAGACATCATTTCAAAAAGAGCACTTAGTTTTTTGCTGCCTTCTACTTTTAAATATCTTTCATCTATATCATTTTGCAAAGCACCTTTGAGGCCCCCTGCTAAAGGTATCTGACGAGAACTATCATTTATGAGCGATGTTAAATCTGAATTTTGTAGGCTAATTGTATTTTTATCTTTATATTTCTTGAATTTTTCTTCAAACATATTAAAAAATTCTGTATAGGTTAAAACTCCAGCCACTTTACTGTTATCAGTAAATTCTGATTTTTTTGCATGACAGGGACCTACTAATACAACCTTTGTATTATGGTCAGTTGTCTTTTCTAAATACCTAACCAAAGCTCCCATTGGGGATAAAATTGGAGCTAAATATTCTACTAAATCAGGATAATATTTTCGAACATAATTTACCACTACTGGACAGGTGCTACTTATTAAAGGAGTATTAATTTCTTGTAAATGTTTTTGGTACTCTTCAATAATTAGTTGAGCTCCCCAGGCTACTTCATATACCTCTTTAAAACCTGCCTGATATAAAATTACTTTCCAATCTTGATAAGAAAGGTCAGTATTATAGGCAGGAAAACTTGGAGCTAAACCAATTACTAAATCATTCTTATCATCTATTAATGTAGAACTTACTTCCTCTATATAGTTTTTAACTTCTTTAGCCCCTTGGGAACAGATATTTACACAATTAGTGCAGTTTATACAACGATTTTCAATTACTTCAGCCTGCCCATTTTTTACCCGTAAAGCTTTCACAGGGCAGTTTCTTACACATGCATAGCACTCATGACAAGAATCTTTGATAGTGGTCACAAAGTTTTTCATAATTAGCTCTCCTTTGACACCCTTATTTATATTATGATACAATTACTTGAAATCAAATTAGGAAAGTTGGTATATATAATGGCATATGGAGTAGTCATTTCTCAAATTCTAAGCCTTTTTATGCTTATATTTTTGGGGTTTATTTTGAGAAAAAAGAATTTTATCAATGAAAAATTAAATAAAGGCTTATCAAATCTATTGGTTGATATTGCATTACCTGCTTTAATTATATCTTCCATGATTGTAGAAATCAATAATGAACTAATAAATTATGTTAAAATTTTCACTATTATAACCGCAATAATATACCTGTTAGTTCTTGCAGTGACAGAAATTACTGCAAGAATATTTAATTTGTCTTTATCTGAAGACACTGTCTTCAAATTCTTACTCATTTTTGGTAATGTTGGTTATATGGGTATTCCTGTAATCACAACCTTATTTCCTGAAAATGGTATTATATTAAATGTAATTAAAATTATCTTTTACAATATATTTGTATGGACATACGGTGTATATCTTTTCACTAGAAAAGAAGATGAGAATAAATTTGAATATAGTAATATCTTAAATAACGGTGTAATAGCAATTATAATAGGTTTTATTTTGTTGTTTACCGGTTATAATCCACCAACATTTATTACTGGTTCACTCGAAATGTTAGGTGATATTACCTTCCCAATTTCAATGCTTGTAATTGGTAGTGCTCTTGTAGCTGTAGATTTTAAACATATTTTTACAAATAAATATCTTATCCTCATAGGATTAATGAAATTGATTGTATATCCTTTAATAGTTCTACTAGCCCTATCCTTCTTTGATCTAGAACCAATAATATATCAAATCAGTGTTTTATTAGTAGCAATGCCATCTGGTGCACAAATAGTGCTTTTTGCAGAAAAATTTAACGGTGATCATATTTTTGCAGCTGAAGGAGTTTTTATCACAACTCTATTTTCTGTTTTTACTATACCTCTATTTATTTATTTAATAACCTTTATTTAAAATCCTATTCGCTCCATGTGAAAACAATTTAACTCCTTGTTTTAATATATCCTCATCAAGTTTAAAATAAGGGGAATGAAGGGAGTTAACGGCCTCTTTTTCTTTATTTTTAGTTCCTAATCTCATATAAGTACCTGGAACTTTTTGAGAAAAGTAGGCAAAATCATCACCGCCCATAGAAGGTTTTGGTATCTCGTAAAGATTATTATCTCCTAATTTTTCTGTAATTACTTCTCCCATAACCTTTGTGAGTTTAGGATCATTATAGCACGGAGGATATACAAAGTTATATTCATAATCATAATCTGCCTTATAAGCTTTTGTTACATTTTCAATTATTTCGTGAATCCTTCTTTTCACTTTCTTTCTTAATTCGTTATCAAATGATCGAACTGTACCTTCAATTATTGCTTCTTCAGGAATAGCGTTAAACGCATCCCCAGCATGAAATGAACCACAGCTTATCACTAAAGGTTTTAAAGCCTCTACCTCCCTACTTTTAATTTGTTGTAAGCCCAATATAATTTTTGAACCAATAGTTATCGGATCAACACCTTCTTCTGGCCGAGCACCATGTGCTCCTTTTCCTTTAACTTTAATTTTAAATTGATCTGGAGCAGCTAACATTCTTCCTTTTTTTATACCTACTTTTCCTGATTTTATTCCCGGATTTATATGAAGTCCAATTATATAATCTACTTTGGGATTTTCTAAAACACCTTCTTTTATCATCGGTTTAGCTCCACCAGGACCTTCTTCAGCTGGTTGGAAAATTAATTTTACATTTCCTTTTATATCTTCTTTCATTTCTGAAAGTAGTTTTGCAGTACCCAATAATATGGCTGTATGTGCATCATGTCCACAGGCATGCATTACTCCTTCATTTTGGGACTTATAACTCACATCATTTTTTTCTTTTATTGCTAAACCATCTATATCAGCTCTAATAGCAAGTGTCTTTCCTTTATTATCACCTTTTATTAAACCAACTACACCCGTCCCACACATCCGTTCATATTCAATACCAAACTCCTTTAATTTAGTGGTTATAAAGTCTGAAGTGTCTGTTTCATTAAAACCAAGTTCGGGATTTTTATGAATCAATCTACGCCATTTTATTAATTTTTCTTTTAATTGATCTGCCTTTTTATTTATTGAATTATCATCTAACAAACCAAAAACTCCTTTCTGTATTATCCTACCTTTTCTCCTATATTTACATCTTTGTCTGGACTCAACAACACTACTCCATCTTCAGAGTATATTCCTAAAACTAAAATTTCCGACGTAAAATCAGCAATCTGTAAAGGTTCAAAATTAATTATTGCAATAACCTTTTTACTTTCGAGTTCAGGTTTTGAATACTTTTCTGTTATCTGAGCACTTGATTTTTTAATACCAATTTCTTCACCAAAATCCACCCATAATTTATATGCTGGTTTGTTGGCTTTAGGAAAAACTTTAATATCAATAATTCGACCGACCCTAATATCTAAATTTGCAAAGTTATCAAAAGTAGTTTTTTCTAACATAATAAAATTCTCCTTTTCAAAAATTTTATAATAATTCTAGTTATTGTCTATATAATTGACATTAAAATATTAATCATATATCCTTTATATAGGTAAATTAAATTTTCGAGGTGATTTTTTTGGAAAATACAAAATCAAAAAGAATGGGAACAGAACCTATTGTTCCTTTATTATTCAGATTATCTATTCCATCCGTAATAGCTATGGCTATTCAAGCTTTATATAGTGTAGTAGACAGCATTTATGTGGGTCGTTTAGGTACAGATTCTTTATCTGCTTTATCATTAAGTTTCCCCTTACAGATGATTATTATAGCTATCGCTGTAGGAACAGGAATTGGTACAAGTTCACTGATCTCAAGGTTGCTTGGAGAAGGTAATCGAGAAAAAGCTGCAAATGCAGCAGAACATGTAATCCTTATTTCCATTTTTTATGGAATAATCATTGCAGCTGTAGGTTACTTTTTTTCAAATCAGTTACTATTAATTTTTACTAATGATGCAACTTTAATTAGTTTGGGTACCCGTTACATCTCTATTATATTTATGGGATCGATAGCATTATTTTTCCCCATGATATCAAACAATATATTAAGAGGAGAGGGCAATACTTTTACTCCAATGGTTGTAATGATAATTGGAGCTTTTATTAATATTATTTTAGACCCCTTATTAATTTTCGGAATATGGATTTTCCCACAGCTCGGAATTGAAGGGGCAGCTGTAGCAACTGTTATAGCAAGATTACTCAGTGGATTATTTTTAGTAGTTATGCTTTTTAGTGATAAAAACGAATTAAAATTAGATTTCAATACTTTTGATTTCGATTTAAATGTAATTACAGAAATATATAGAGTAGGTTTCCCAGCCATGATTATGCAATTTTTAGCAAGTTTCATGTTAGCAGGAATGAATAAAATTTTAGCATCTTTCACAACTACCGCCCTAGCAGCAGCTGGTATCTATTTTAGATTACAATCCTTTATTTTCATGCCGGTATTCGGTTTAAATCAAGGATTTATGCCAATAGTTGGATATAACTATGGCCATAATAATCCTAAAAGGATGTTGAAAACAATTAAGGTAGCTGGTTTAGTAGGATTCGCCTTTACTATGATTGGTTTTATATTATTTCAAACTATACCTGAACAATTAGTTACTTTATTTAATAACGACCCCGAACTCATCAGAATTGGATCAAATGCATTAAAGAAAATCAGTATTGCTTTTCCTATAATAGGACCAGCTATTATCATTTCAACAACTTTTCAAGCCCTAGGAAAAGGACTACCTAGTCTTTTCTTTTCATTTTTAAGGCAAATAATTATATTACTACCCTTAATGTATCTATTAGGACAATGGTATGGGTTAAATAACTTATGGTATGCTTTCCCTATATCAGAAGTGGTTAGTATTATACCGGCTGCGATCTGGCTTAAATTCACTTTAGATAAAGTGATAAAAGAAATGGAAACCAGAAATCTTATTAAAGATTTACCTGAATAGGATTATCTATTTTTCTTTTTGTTTTTAAATATTATAACAAGTCCAATTATAATTAATCCAAGAGACCAAAACTCAGCTCCTAGATCAAAATCAATATTGAACCATAATTCTAGAATGAAAAATATACCTAGACCAAACAATATATATCCTAGGATTTTCATTCTTTTTTCTTTTTGTTTTTTTACAGCTTCTTCATCAATCTCAAATTCAACTTCTTCATAGTCTAAAGGCCTTTCAGGTATAATAATCCATGCTATAAGATAACCTAAAAATCCAACTCCACCAACAAAAAATAATATCAAAAATATCAATCTTACTATCACGGGGTCAATTTCAAAATATTCTCCAATACCTCCACATACTCCTCCTAAAACTCTATTTTCCCTTGAACGATATAGCTTTTTCCCCATAATATATATTCCCCCTCCATCTTATTTATTTTTTATTTTATTAATTAAATTCGTTGTAAATCGGGCAGTCATGCCCCAGATAATATAACCATTATATTTATAGAAGTTTACTGGGTATTCGAAATCACGCCAATCATAATCCTTCCCATCTCTGATTAAGTGATAAGGAAAATTTTCATTTACTTTATGCCTACAACTAATAACATGAGTTTCTGGTTCGTTTTCTAAAAAATAATTTATAGGAACAGTGAATATTTCCTTTACTTCCGCTTTATTAATATTAAGTTCATCTAAACCCGATATCTTAAGATGGCCTACATATGGATAAAGAGCTATATTAAAAGGTGGAATTAAATAATCAAGTTGTCCAAATAATTCTATATTGGAGCCATCAATTCCTAATTCTTCTTCGGTTTCTCTTACAGCAGCATCTCTTGCAGTTTCTCCTGGTTCAATTCTACCACCTGGAAAAGATACTTCGCCAGGTTGAGTACCCATCTCTTCTGCTCTTATTTCATATAACAAATGTAGTCTATCCTCAATCTCTATAATAGGTACAAAAATTGCATATTTTCCTTTTACTCCCATCGGTTTAATTCTACTATTTTTTATTCTCTTCTTTATTAGATCTTTATACATAATTACACCTCAATTTTACTTCGTTTATTTATTATATTATAATACATATCTGATAAAAAAGACAACCCAATATTTTGGGCTGTCAATTAAATTGACAAACTTGGATATTTCAAAGATCATTATTAAGAAATATCAAATATTTTTTTGGACACAAGTTTTATTCAAATGTTCCTTTTATAATCGGCTTCTTATTTTCAAATAATATATTACCTCTTGCTATAACTGTATCCATTTTTAAGTCATCCCGATCTATTAAAACTAAATCGGCATCTTTATCTTCTTTTATGACACCTTTTGAATCAAGTTGTAATATTTGTGCCACATTTTTCGTGATTATAGATAAAGCAATTTCTAAATTTATATCATAATCTAAAACAGCGCTTCTAACTGTTTCAAAAAGCGAAGTTACTTTACCTATTTTCATACCGGTCATAACTCCATTATCATCAAATTTTGGCAAACTACCTTGGGCATCAGAACTAAGAGTTATGTTTTTATAAGGAACATTTTCTTCAAGTAGATATTTCAAATCAGAAGCACACTGATTTTTATCTTGTACTTTTTTTGAAGAACTTGTTGTAAGATCAATTATCCCACCAATTTTAGCATAATCTCTTCCTTGTTCAAGTAATTCTTGACTTCTATTCACATGAGTAGGGAGCATTTTTTTAGGAGATAAAATTCCTTCTTCAATAATTTTATATAATAATCCTAATCCATTTTTCCCTCCACCCATATGTATATTTACAACACCTGCTTTGCCTGCTAACATTCCACCATTACTGGCTTCAGCGACTACTTTTTTAAATTCTTCAAAGGTGGGTTGAGAGGATCTATGATCTTCGATAGCTATCTCACCAACCCCTAAAATTTTATCAACCAAAATAATGTCTTCCCTAATTCCTTCATTTATGGTATTTACAGGGATTCGATAGGATCCAGTATACATATGTGTAGTAATCCCCTCTTCTTCAAGAGCTCTCGTTTTGGCTAATAATGATCTTAAATTCCGAGTTACACTGTCAGTTCCTAAACAACCAATTGCAGTTGTTACCCCACCTTTAACAATATCTGAAAGCTGAATTTCTGGAGTTCTGGTTTTAAAACCACCTTCTCCACCACCACCTAAAAAGTGTTGATGACTATCTATAAAGCCAGGCACAACATATTTATCTTTTGCATCAACAATTTCACAATTAAGAATACTTTTGACTTTATCTTTATCAATATCATCTTCAATTTTTTCTATTTTATCATTAATGACTAGAAGATCTTTTACTCCCAAATATTCAGGATTATATATCTCAGCATTTTTGATTAATATAGTCATTTTAATGCCCCTTTCAATATTTAAATATTTAACAATATAGAAAAAAGCCTTGATGAGGAACCCCCATCAAGGTACTTTTTAATAATATCAACAGTGAAAAATATTATATTTAAAGAACAATATACTTATAATTCACTAATCTTATCTCTAAACATCTGATTAACCATTTGTGGATTAGCTTTACCTTTAGTTTCTTTCATAACTTGACCAACAAGATATCCAATAGCTTTATCTTTCCCATTTTTGATATCTTCTACTGCATCAGGATTTTCTTCAATTATATTTTCAACAATAGTTTCTAGTTTATCTTCATCACTTATTTGTTTTAAGCCTTTTTCTTCAACTATTTTTTCTGGATCTTTTCCAGTATGGAACATCTCTTCAAAAACGGTCTTTGCTATTTTAGAACTTATTACATCCTCGTCCATCATCTTGAGCATCTTACCAAGTAATTGACCGGTTATTTTGGTATCTCCAACTTCCATTTTTTCTTCATTTACTAACCTTAAAAACTCTCCCATAATCCAGTTACTTACCTCTTTAGGATCATTATATTCAGTCACACATTCTTCGAATAAATCGGCCAATTCTCTACTATCAGTTAATACATCAGCATCATATTCTGGTATTTCATATTCTTTTATAAATCTATTTTTTCTTACTGAAGGCATCTCAGGTAAACGTTCTCTAATTTCTTCAGCCCAATTTTCATTAATTTCTAAAGGAACTAGATCAGGTTCTGGGAAATATCTATAATCATTTGCTTCTTCTTTACCACGCATTGAGATTGTTTTATTTTTATCTTCATCCCAGGTTCTTGTTTCCTGTATTATTTCATCAGTATTATCAATTAATTTTCTTTGTCTTTTTTGTTCATAAGCTAAAGCTTTTTCGATAGCTTTAAAAGAGTTCATATTTTTTAATTCTACTTTGGTACCAAATTGTTCTTGCCCGCGCGGACGTAAAGATATGTTCGCATCACAGCGCAAAGAGCCTTCTTCCATATTACAATCAGATACTCCTAAGTATTCAAGAGTCTTTTTTAAATAGTTTAAATATTCTCGCGCCTGAGCAGGTGTTCTGATATCAGGTTCACTTACGATTTCAGCTAAGGGAACTCCAGTTCTATTATAATCAACAAGACTACCCGAAGACTTATCAATACTACCTTCATGAATTAATTTTCCCGCATCTTCTTCAAGATGTATTCTAGTTATTCCAATTTTGTGAGTTCCTTCTTCTGTTTCAACTTCTATATATCCATCTTTAGCCAATGGTAAATCATACTGTGAAATTTGATAAGCCTTAGGCAAATCAGGATAGAAATAGTTTTTACGATCAAACTTACTATATGATGCAATATCACAATTTAGGGCTAAACCAGTCATAACAAGGTAATCAACCGCCTTTTTATTTAATACCGGTAAAGTACCCGGAAGTCCTAAACAGACTGGGCAGGTGTTTGTATTGGGTTCTTTTCCAAATTCGGTACTACATGAACAAAATATTTTAGAATCTGTATCTAATTGGACATGTACTTCAAGACCAATTACAGTTTCAAATTTATTATCCATCTTTACACCTCCATCTCTAAATCAGGATAATCTATATCTAAATCTAGTATTTTTTCTAACGAATATGCTGCCTGTATTAATTTTTCTTCTTTAAAGTGAGGACCCATTAGTTGAATACCAATCGGTAATCCTTTATTATCAAAACCACATGGTACTGAAATGGCAGGAATACCTGCAATGTTTACAGGTACTGTAAAGATATCGGCTGCATACATTTCTAAGGGATCGCGTTTTTCACCAATTTCAAAAGCTGTTGTGGGTGTAGTAGGAGATACTATTAGATCATATTCTTCAAAAAGTTCATCAAAATCATTTTTTATTAGCGTTCTTACTTTTTGTGCTTTTAAGTAGTAATCATCATAATAACCAGCACTTAATACATAGGTACCAAGCATAATACGTCTTTTTACTTCTTCACCAAAACCTTGTTGTCTAGTTTCAGTAAACATATCATTTAAATTATTTGCATCTTCTGCTCTCAATCCATAACGTACTCCATCATACCTAGCTAAGTTTGAACTGGCTTCTGCAGTAGCAATAATATAATAAGCAGCGAGAGCATATTCGGCTCCAGTGACATCTACTTTTTCAACTTTTGCTCCTGCTTTTTCTAACTGTTTAACAGCATTCATCACAGATTCTTTAACTTCATCATCGATATCCATCTCAAAATATTGATTTGGAATTCCTATTTTATATCCTTCCACATCATTTTTAAGATATTCAGTAAAATCTGGATATGTTCTATCTACACAAGTGGAGTCTTTTTCATCATTTCCAGCAATTACATTCATCATTAACGCAATATCATCAACATTGCGAGCAAGTGGTCCAATTTGATCTAATGATGAAGCAAATGCCACAAGACCATATCTTGAAACAGCACCATAAGTAGGTTTTAATCCTACTACTCCACAAAAGGAAGCCGGCTGTCTAATTGATCCACCTGTATCAGATCCTAAGGCTACAGGAGCCATACCAGCTGCTACTGCTGCTGCAGAACCACCACTGGAACCACCGGGAACTCTGTTTTTTCCCCATGGATTAACAGTTGGATTAAAAGCGGAGTTTTCAGTAGATGATCCCATAGCAAACTCATCCATGTTTGTTTTTCCAGTTATAATGCCACCGGCTTCTTTAATCTTATTTACAACAGTAGCATTATAGGGAGGTACATAATCTTCTAACATTTTTGAAGAACAAGTTGTTTTAAGATTTTCGGTAGACATATTATCTTTAATTGCAATCGGTAATCCTTTTAAATAGGTATCTTCATAATCCTTTTCATCTAATTCATCTAAATCAATCTCTTCATTTTGATTTACATATGCTTTAACTAATGGTTCAACATTTTTAACTCTATATGAAATTGATTCATAAATATCATCTAATTTCACTCTTTCTTCTACTAACATTTCTTTTAAATCACTGAGTGTTCTTGTATATAATTTCATTATCTATTCTCCACCTCCTTAGTTGTCTTCATCCATTATTTTGGGAACTCTAAATTGGTTATCCAGTTCTTCTGGAGCATTTTTAAGAACTTTTTCTATATCTAGAGATTCTTCTACTTCGTCTTTTCTTAATACATTTTTAACAGGAATCGTATATGCAGTTGGCACAATATCGTCAGTATCTAACTCATCTAGTTTTTCGACATAATCAACAATATCACTTAACTGCTTTGCAAAGGTTTTAGTTTCTTCTTCACTTAATTTAAGACTTGCTAAATCCGCAATTTTTTTTACTTCTTCTTCATTAATCAATGCTTATCACTCCCTATTATCTTTGTCTTTTTCATCTTTGAATCTGTCTAATAGATTTCCGGCAACCATAATTCTTAAAACTAAACTTAATCCGATACCCATAATTCCTACTACAAAAAGACTAAAAAATAATTTCCCAGCACTACCTTCAATCACTCCAAATACTCCCATCAGTAAATAAAGGGTCAGGGCAAATGCAAAATATCTTCTATAAAGTAAAAAACCCGGTGCTAAATATCTGCTTTTTGTATATTTAGTTCTTACCATAGTTACTAACCAGTGGGAAATAAATACTGCTATTAACTGTAGTATAAAAATAGTAATTGCCCAGGGCCATAGATATTGGGTATTTAAAATAGCTATCAAAACTACTGATATTATTGAAACCCCAAGAGCATATTTAAAAAATTCCCAATCAGGCAAATTAATGACCTCCTTTTAATAGTTCCATAAATTCATCTTCATTTAAAATATCTACATCTAAATCTTGGGCTTGTTCATATTTAGATCCAGAATTATCTCCTACGACTAAATATGAAGTCTTAGAACTAACACTAGATTTAACTTCGCCTCCATATTTTCTTACTAATGCTGAGGCTTCTCTTCTTGTATAATGATCTAATGCTCCTGTAAATACAAAAGATTTTTCTTTTAAATATTGCGGTTTTTCTTTTTCAGATTTATTTTTTTCCATTTTAACATCGGCTTCTCTTAATTTTTTCAAAACAGTTAGATTGTTTTCATTTTTGAAAAAGTTAACTATACTTTCAGCCATTACAGGTCCGATTTCATTTATTTTTACTAATTCATCTTTATCTGCTGATTTCAAATTTTCTATTGAATAATAGTTTTCAGTTAATATTCGAGAAGCATTACTTCCTACATGCCGGATTCCTAATGCATATATTAATCTATTAAGATCTCTATCTTTACTGGCTTTAATTGCTTCAATCACATTTTTAGAAGATTTTTCAGCCATTCTTTTAAGATCTATCAAATCATTTTTCTTTAAGTAATATAGATCAGCATAATCTTCAATTAAATCATTATTTAATAGTTGGGCAATAATAGAAGGTCCTACTCCTTCAATATCCATTGCATCTCTAGAAACAAAATGGAGAATACTCTCTTTCCTTTGTGCAGGACAGCTAATGTTAGTACATCTAGTAATAGCTTCATCTTCTTCCCTAAAAACTTCTTCTCCACATACTGGACATTTATTAGGCATTTCAAATTCTTTTTCATTGCCAGTTCTTTTTTCTTTTATTACTTTTACTACCTCAGGAATTACATCACCAGCTTTTTGCACTAATACAGTGTCGTTTATTCTAACGTCTTTTCTCTTAACTTCATCTTCATTATGCAAAGAAGCTCTACTAACAGTAGAACCATCTAAAAATACAGGTTCTAAAACTGCGTTGGGAGTTAAAGCTCCGGTTCTTCCTACTGTTACCTCTATGTCTTTTACTTTAGTGGTTTTTTGCTGGGCAGGAAATTTATATGCAATAGCCCAGCGGGGATTTTTAGAAGTACTACCTAATTTTTCTCTTAATGATAATTGATTTATCTTAATGACCATTCCATCTATTTCAAAATCTATATCTTCTCTTTTTTCTACCCACTTTTCACAAACTTCAATAACTTCTGATATATCATTACATTTTTGATACCAGTTTATATTAAATCCTAATTCTTTCAAAAATTCTAAGGCCTGAAGATGAGAATTAATATTTTTTTTACTGTCTTCAAACTCAACCAGATCATAAGCAATAAATGACAATGGTCTTTTTGCCGCAATTTTAGGATCAAGCTGTCGGATCGAACCAGCAGCTGCATTTCGAGGATTAGCAAATGATTTTTTCTCTGCTTCTTCCCGATTTTTATTTAATTCTTTAAAGCCATCTTTTTTAATAAAAACTTCTCCCCTTAACTCTAAATCTATATTTTCTTTTCTAAGTTTAAGAGGAATACTGTTTATGGTTTTTAAATTATGTGTTACATCTTCACCAACTCTACCATTACCTCTTGTTGCACCAATGTTTAGGGTACTATCTTCATATCTTAAAATTGCTGATAGCCCATCAATTTTGTGTTCAACTATATATTCGTAATTATCTGTTGATAGATTTCTTTTTATACGGTCATCGAAATCCTTAAGTTCATCTTTACCAAATGCATTATCTAAACTGAGAACTTGAGTACTATGTTCGACTCTTTTAAACTCATCCCTTGGTTCTCCACCAACTCTTTGAGTAGGAGAATCCTCAGTTTTAAGTTCGGGGAATTTTTCCTCTAGATTCTCTAGCTCTTTCATTAACTTGTCATATTCATAATCTGCTATTTCAGGGTTATCTAGCACATAATATTTATATTCATGTTTCCTTATTTTTTCACGAAGTTTTTTAACTCTTTTTTTGGTTTTTTTCTCCACCATTTAAATTTCCCTCCTAAACAGTTATGCTCTTTGAATTGGAGCATATTTTTCTAATAAAGTCTTGGGAGAACCTTTTCCAAAATCAATAGTTAATTCTAAATCATTTCCTTCAGAAATTTCAACTATTTCTCCCCGGCCCCAGCGGCTATGTACCACTTCTTGACCGACTTTGTATCTATGAGTCTTATTATTATAATTTTTGACATTAATTGATTCTTCCACTTCTTCTTCAAAAGTTTTTTGCTTTTTCTTTCCTTCTTCCTCTTTATTATCTATTAATTCAAAAGGGATTTCATCTAAGAATTTAGAAGGGGAATTATATTCAGCACTACCATATCTTCTTCTCATCCGTGCATTTGTTAAATAAAGGATATCTTCTGCCCTAGTTATACCGACATAACAAAGACGTCTTTCTTCTTCTATCCCATTTTCCTCTTCAAAAGAATTTGCATGAGGAAATATTCCATCTTCCATACCACTCATGTAAACAACTGGAAATTCTAATCCCTTTGCAGAATGAAAGGTCATTAAGGTTACTATATCTCTGCTTTCTTCTAAGTTATCTACATCTGCAACTAGAGAAACTTCCTCTAAAAATGAACTCAAGTTATTATCAGCATCTTCTCTAATATGCTCTTCTACAACATTATATAACTCTTGAATATTTTCGATTCTTCTTTCAGCTTCTGAGGTGTTTTCTTTCTTTAACTTATTGATATAACCTGTTTTTTCAATTACGTCATTAAACAATTCTATTAGTCCATTAGAGTTATTAATTTCTATTAATTCATTTATCATATTTGCAAAGTTAGTAACTCTATTCTGGTAGGAACCACTCAAATATGGATTTGCTTTTGACTTATTAGCTGCCTTCAATAAACTTAGATTTTCATCTTCGGCATATTTTTGAACCTTATTTAAAGTTCCAGCCCCAATACCTCTTTTAGGACTATTAATTATTCTCTCAAAACTTAAATTATCAACATTATTATTAATTAACTTTAAGTAAGCTAAAATATCTTTTACTTCCATACGTTCATAGAATTTAAAACCACCAATAATTTGATAGGGAATTCCATATTTCATCATGACATCCTCAATTTGTCTAGATTGTGCATTAGTTCTATATAAGACTGCCATATCATTATAAGTATATTCACCTTTTAATGATTGCATTTTTTGGGCAATGAAATTAGCTTCTTTTTGAGCAGTTGAAAGTGTCTTATAATATACACTTCCCCCCTGCCCTCGAGCAGCTTTTAATTTTTTAGGTACTCGGTTTTTATTATTATTAATTACATTATCCGCTATATCTAATATTTTTTTATGTGAACGGTAGTTTTCTTCTAATTTTATAACCTTAGCATCAGGATAATCATCTTCAAAATTTAAAATATTTCTGATATCTGCTCCTCTAAAAGCATATATACTTTGGTCGGGGTCTCCTACCGCAAAAATATTTTTATGTTCCCGAGATAAAAGCTGGGCAAATTTATACTGTGCAAAGTTAACATCTTGATACTCATCAATTAATATATATTTAAATCTATTCTGGTAATAGTTTAAAACTTCAGGATAATCAACAAATAATTGAACTGTTTTCATAATTAAATCATCAAAATCTAAAGCATTATTTCCTTTTAATCTTCTTTCATATTTTTCATAAACAGCTGCCACTATTTTCTCAAAATACCCTAAGGCATCTTTTTTATAACTTGCTGCTTCAATTAACTCATTTTTGGAATTACTAATCCTATTTAAAACAGCAGCTGGTTTAAACTTTTTAACATCATAATTTAGTTCTTTTAATATATTTTTAACTAATTTTTTCTGATCATATGAATCATAAATAGTAAAATTCCTATTAAAATCTAGTCTATTTATTTCACGTCTTAAAATACGAACACAAAATGAATGAAAAGTTCCTAAAAAGATATCTGCTGCATTTTTTCCTGTCATTTTTTTAACTCTTTCTTTCATCTCATCTGCTGCTTTGTTAGTAAAAGTAAGGCCTAATATATTAAAGGGCTTTACATCATATGCTTCCATTAAATATGCTATTCTATTTGTTAAAACCCTGGTTTTACCAGAACCAGCACCCGCAATAATTAATCCCGGGCCTTTATATAATTTTACTGCCTTTTTTTGCTGTTCATTTAAATTATTCAGTATTTTTTCTGCTCTATCCATTAATTATTCACTCCTGATTCTCTTATTATATGTTCTTTAAAATCTTTTATTAGATCTCCTAAATCAATTTTGCTATTAGAATAAAGTAAATGTGCCTTACATTTACAGTCACTAGCCCCAAAACCTTTAATTGGAGCTTCTAAAAAATTATGTTCTTTTAAAAAGTTATAAAGCTTGCATTCATATTTTTTCTCTGCTTCAATTGTATAATAATTAGCAATTTTAGCTTTATCAAGTAAATAATCTATATGCCAATGAAATTTTTTATTAGATTTTAGATGTCTTTCAATTCTACTTTTTAAATTACTCTGTGCTGAACCAATATAATAATATTTTCCTTCTTTAAAATCATTAAAACCCAAAGCACCAATCTCAATAGATTTGTCATTCTTCAGGTTTATTTCTAATACATATATTCCACTATTTATTTCAACCATTTAATATCCCCTAACTATTTTTCTTTTTATTATAAAATAAATTTTACTTTCCTACAACCATCAATCTTTACTCTTGAAAATTTAAATGATATAATAAAAACAAGTTAAAAGTAGCATTATTACTGGCTATAGCGCAGCTTGGTAGCGCGTTTGCTTCGGGAGCAAGAGGTCCCCGGTTCAAATCCGGGTAGCCAGACCATTTTTTCTTTTCATACTTAATTATTATAACATAAATTACTTATAATTGCATGTTATTAAAGGACAGTTAAATAGTTATATTCTTAAATTTAGATTGTTTAGATTGCAAGGTTTAATGCACGGTTTTATGGTTTTGATCCTGGATAAGCCCGAATTGGACTAGATAACCCCTTTAGCATGTTGAAATAACTGCAGTGATGTCTTGAAATTAAACATCTTCCTGGGATAAGTATTAATAAAATTTTGGATGTATTTTACAAAGTTTCTAGATATACCTTTAAAACTTGTCCCTTTAGGAAGAAATCTTCTAATGAATTTATTGTTATTCTCATTACTGCCTCG
>Ga0207414_1000163_pt1 | contig 33482 bp, 30 predicted proteins | sample PonA231FremontCA_2_FD_187269 | JGI IMG/M metagenome (GOLD analysis project Ga0207414, IMG submission 187269) | Marine sediment microbial community from Fremont, CA, USA - Pond A23 Sediment 1 (SPAdes) | ecosystem: Environmental > Aquatic > Marine > Unclassified | place: USA: Fremont, California...
ACCAAATGAGCCACAGTAGTATTTGATCCAAAGACCAGAATACAGTCTGCCTCCTCGAGTTCCCTTAAGTAGTTGGTCATTGAAGCACAGTTAAAGATTCTTTTATGCAGCAGGTATAAAAGCAAACTTAAACTTTGATCTTCGCTATGTCAATATTGATATATCGAAATATAGTATTGGGTTGTTTTATTTTTGTCTGTATGCTAAAATATTTCGTTATGAATGATTCTAACAAGTTAAATTTTAAAACAAAAATCTGGATAGAAAATGAATCCGGACAGATTGTGCTTGGACAGGGGCGGATACGGATGCTTGAGACAATTGATCAGACAGGATCAATCAACGCTGCAGCTAAAGCCATGGGAATAAGTTACAAGGCTATATGGGAACGGCTTAAACTCACCGAAGAACGTCTTGGCAAGGTGCTGGTTATCCGTAAAAAGGGAGGTGCAGCTGGTGGCGCTTCCAAACTTTCAGATTATGCCTATCAACTCATTGAGAGTTTTAATGAACTACAAAAGGATGTGGTCAAATGCGATGATCAAAAGTTCAATCGGATCTTAAGGCCTGTGCTTGAATAAAATTAAAATTTGTAGTTTATACAACCCGGGTTTCCGGATAGAAACTAACTAGCTATACTTAAGAATATCTTTTCTATTCTTAGGAACTTGTCTGCTGAATGGACAGAGAGTCCTTTTTTTTTGAATAGCGAAGGTGAAGGGAAGTCCTTTGCAACGGGTGCTGCGTAGTATGCAAGTGTTTATCAGGGGCAGTGTCCGCTTGTTGCTGTAACATACGGGCACTGCCTATTTTAGGTTGCTAACTCTGTTTTAGCTTTTTTGCAGTCTCTGCCACCCTTTGTCCCAATTTGCGGCCGTTTTCAGCTGTTTTCTCGTCAGGAGCGCCGGAGCAAGCTGTCCCGTAATGGCCAGTGGCGCTCAGGGGGTCTCCCACTATTATCATCCCGTAGATCATGAGGGCTTGGATAATGGACATCATGGTAGTCTCTTTCCCTCCGGTTGGATCTCCGGAAGTGGCAAACGTGGCCCCCACCTTGCCCTCCATTTTCTTGCGGGATCCGATAAAGTCGTCCAGGACTTTCTTAACTTCCGCTGCCATCACCCCGAAATAAACCGGGGAACCGACGATTACCCCATCCGAGGACTCGAATTCGGATTGAGTGACATCCTGGGTGGATCTGACCAGGACCTCGGCGTCTTCTACTTGATTTACCCCTTCTGCTATGGTTTCAGCCAATTGTTTGGTATTTCCCCCCTTGGAAAAATATAAAACCAGGATTTGCATATCCACCTCCTTTTCAGATATAGTTGTTTTGCTTTAAATAATAAACGATAACCAAAATCGTTCACAGGTTCAAGATTTAGAAAGAAGATTTAGAGAATAAGAATTTGGAGTGGGAGTGACAGTGAGTAGTATTTTCTCTCAAGATCCGGCCAAGCCTTTCCAGTTGGTCAAGTTCCTGTCCTGGAGTTCGCTTGTGCTCATTGTGGGAATGAGTATCTTTATAGTGGTGATACTGGGTAATTATGCACAAAAGACAGTGGTGGAAAAGGACAAGGATTTTGCCCTGCTTTTGAGTGAAAATTTAAATCACCAGGTGTTCCAAAGGTTTATTTTGCCTACTGTTATGGGGTTTGGAGAAGTGCAACTGGAGAGGGAAGCACAGTACGAGCGATTGGATCAAGTTGTCAAGTCCACCATACACGGATTTAAAATGTTAAACCTGAGGATTTACGATCTCGATAAAGAGGTTTCCTATTCCATGAGCGAATCCGAGGTGGGAAAGACCGATTTGGCAGGTAGGGCTGTAAGTGAAGCTGCAGATGGGGATTTCAACTTTGAGGTGATCAAGAAGGATGTGTCCCTGTGGTCATATTTTCAGTTGCAAGTCCCGGAAGAGAGCTACGTGTTGCGAACAACACGTCCCTTGAGGACGGAAAAAAGCCTGAGCGAGAAGAACAAGGGCAAGATAATAGGGATCCTGCAATTTTCCCAGGATATAACTTCCGACTACAAAACCATCAAGTATTTTCAGGGTATTATTGCCGGAGTTGCCCTGCTCTCTTCCATGGTGCTATTTTTGGTGCTTTATAGGATTATTGTCCGAGCGGACAAGATTTTGGCTGATCGGATCCAGGAAAAAGAGCGAATGGAAAGGCTATTGCATCAAAACGAAAAACTGGCCAGCATGGGCCGGGTGCTATCGGGTATAGCCAATAAGATAAAGAATCCCTTGAGTACTATTCAAACCAGTGCACGGTACTTGGTCAAGCGCTTCCAGTCCGAAAACAATCTGGAAGCCAGATTTGCCAGGAGTATATTTGACGAGTCCAAAAAATTGAGCCAGGCAGTGGATAATTTTCAGCATTATGCTGAGCCTAAACAACCCAGAATGGAAAAAGTGGATCTGAGCGGAATATGCAAGGACGCCCTGGAATTCCTTGAACCGGAAACCAGAAATAAGCGCATCCAGGTTAAAAACAATTTGCTGGAGGGAATTAGTATATCCGGGGACCGGGAACTTTTGTTCAAGGTGTTTTATAATATCCTGTTGAATGCCTGCCAGGCTGTGGATCCAGACGGGGAAATAATCCTGCAATGGAACGAACAGGAAAAGATGCTGCAAGTGATAGATTCCGGACCGGGCTTGGACCGGGAAACCAAAGAGAAGTGCCTGGAACCGTTTTACACGACTCAGGAACAAGGGGTTGGATTGGGCCTTGCTATTGCTGAGAATATACTCAAGAATCACGGAGCCAGCTTAAAATTGGAAAATGCAAAACAATCTACAGGAGCGGAGGTAAGAATATCCTTTCCCTAAGACAAGGGGATAGGGCTTACTATTTCGGATTATGTCAGCGTCGAACCAAATACCCCGTTTCATACAAGAACTGAAAGGGTCAGGGGATCTGCTGGACGAGGTCGTCTATCACCAGGTAATTCCTTCCAGGAAGCAGGAGATTCGAAATCCCTCCACCCCCCTTCCGTCCGAACTGGGCAGTTTGCTCCGGGATTTGTCCGTATCCGGACTGTATTCGCATCAGGCAGAGGCACTGGACAGTATCAGGCAGGGAGAGAATGTGGTGGTTGCCACACCCACCGCCAGCGGAAAGACATTTATCTATGTTTTGCCTGTCTTGGAAAAGGTCCTGCAGAAGCCTTCCAGCAAAAATCTTTTCATCTTTCCGCTCAAGGCCCTGGCCCAGGATCAGTTGCGCAATTACAGGGAATTATTACAAAAGATGGGCATGAATGCAAATTCTGCGGATATTTACGACGGTGACACCCCACAGAACAAACGCAGCAAGATAAGGGCAAGTCCACCCAATATGCTGCTTACAAACCCGGAAATGCTGCACTTGGGCATTTTGCCCTATCATCACAATTGGCAGGAATTTTTGTCCAACCTGGACCACATAATCGTGGACGAGGTACATACCTATCGCGGGATCATGGGATCGAACATGTCCTGGGTGTTTCGCAGGCTGCTTAGGATCTGCCGCTACTACGGGGCAAATCCCAGTTTCGTGTTTTGTTCCGCTACCATCGCCAATCCAGACGACCTGGCCTCCAGGCTTACCGGGGTGGAGTCCAAATCCGTTTCCGAGAATGGTGCCCCCCAGGGCAAGAGGCACTTTTTGTTCATGAATTCCCTGGAAGGAGCAGCCAGGTGCAGCATGCGCATTCTGGAGTCTGCCCTGCACAAGGGGCTGCGCACCATAGTCTACTCCCAATCCAGGAAGATGACCGAGTTGATCGCCCTGTGGACATCCCAGAAGAACAAGAAGTATGCACATCTTATCAGTGCCTATCGCTCCGGTTTCCTGCCACAGGAACGAAGGGAGATAGAGGACAAAATGTCCAGGGGAGATCTACTGGCTGTGGTAAGTACCAGCGCCCTGGAACTGGGGATAGATATCGGTGGCTTGGACCTGTGCGTACTGGTGGGATATCCGGGCTCTGTCATGGCGACCTGGCAGAGGGCCGGAAGAGTGGGCAGGAAACTGCAGGACAGCGCGGTGGTCATGATAGGGCACGAGGATAATCTGGATCAGTATTTCATGTCCAATCCGGGGAACTTTTTCCGGCTTCCCCCGGAGGATGCGGTGATAAACCCTTACAATCCGGCGGTGATGAAGTGGCACCTGCAGTGTGCAGCCACGGATTTGCCCCTGGATGCGAAAGAAGATTGGCTGGGACAGGAAGAAGTAGCATCTGCAGTATTCAGTCTGGAAGAATCCGGGGATTTGCTGAGAAGCAAAAACGGCAGGAGATTGTTTCCCGCCAGGAAGAATGTGCACAGGGAGGTGAACCTGCGCGGTGCCGGAAAGGGCCTGAACATAATAAACAGGGAAAATTCCGAGAATATCGGAAACATAGATCATTACCGCGCACAAAAGGAAACCCACCCCGGAGCGGTGTATCTGCACAGGGGAAAGACCTTTGTGATAGACGAGCTTTTGCCTGACGATGGTCTGGTTACTGCTCATCCGGCGAAAGTTTCCTACTTTACCAGGCCCAGGAGTGAAAAGGAAACCGAAATACTGCAGTGTTACTACCAAAAGGACTTGGGGGCCACCCGAATATCCCTGGGCAAGCTGCGGGTTACAGATAAGGTGGTAGGCTACGAGAAACGCAAGGTCAAGGGGCAGACCCTGATTGCAGTGGAACCCCTGGACCTGGAACCCCTGGTATTCGAGACCGAAGGGCTTTGGCTGGAAATACCCCACTGGTTGCAAAAAAATATTGAGAACGAATATTTGCACTTCATGGGTGGGATTCATGCACTGGAGCACGGCATGATCGGGGTGCTTCCCCTGTTGGTGCTGTCTGACAGGAACGATTTGGGAGGCATCTCCCAGCCCGCGCATCCCCAACTGGAATGCGCCGGGGTGTTTGTGTTCGACGCAGTCCCCGGGGGTGTGGGGCTTACCAGACAGGCCTTTGCCAAGGCCTGCTCCTTGTTGGAGAGGACCTGGGAGTCCCTTAGTTCCTGTACATGCGAGTACGGCTGTCCCAGTTGCGTACATTCCCCCAAGTGCGGCTCCGGCAATCGCCCCCTGGACAAGCTTGCCGCACTCAGTATCCTGAAGGCACTGAAGAGGGAACTGCCTGCAGGGGAGGCCAAGTCAGTCCTTCAAACCGGGAATTACCAATCCGGATCCAATTCCACCCCTTCCCGGGTCACGAGCAAACAAAGCGAAAACCATAATCCAGGCAATAACTCCCCACTCTATTACGGGGTGCTGGACTTGGAGACCCAGTACGGGGCCAAGGAGGTCGGGGGCTGGAATAATTCCCACAAGATGGGTGTTAGCTGTGCAGTCTTGTTCGACAGTGAAAGCGGTGAATTCAAGACTTACCAGCAGGACCGGATAAAGGAGTTGATAAAAGATTTGATCAGTTTGGATCTGGTAGTAGGATTTAATATCCGTAAATTCGATTACAATGTCTTGAGGGGATACGTAAATTTCGATTTCCGGTCTCTACCTACCCTGGACATGCTAAACGAGGTCTACAAGAGATTGGGATACCGCCTCTCACTGGATCATTTGGCTTCAGCCACCCTGGGGACCCAAAAGGGCGGGGACGGGCTTTTGGCCCTCAAGTGGTGGAAAAATGGTGAGGTGGACAAGTTGATCAGTTATTGCCAGGAGGATGTCAACATAACTAGAGAGTTGTATTTGTTCGGTCACCAGTACGGCTATCTGTTGTTCAAGAACAAGGCTGGCAGCTTGGTGCGCCTGCCGGTGAATTGGTGATCCCGGTCTAGATGGTGACAATGAACATATGCAAGCCCTGCCGGATTGTGATTTGTGCTTGTCGACAGGGCTTGTATATGTTGGAGGGGGTATGATTAGCTTGTTGCCGTTACGCTGGGAAATAGACTTATGTTGGTATGGGGCAGAAACAGGGCGGAAGTGAATTCGTCCATAAAGCTGTTGTTGTCGCTGAAGTCTATGTAGGTCATGCTGTTGCTGATCGATCTGGCCTGTTGCCTGTGGTCCTCGCTCAAAAGACAAAGATAGGAACCGGCAATGGCACTGTTCCCCAGGAATTGGAACTTGTCCCTGTCTATGTCCGGCAGCAGCCCGATATTGACTGCCTGATCAATGTTTAGATACTCCCCAAATCCTCCGGCTATCAAGATTTTGTCCAGTACGTCGAAGGTTAGTCCCACCTGGTCCAGTAATACCTTAAACCCGGCAAAAATCGCGCCTTTGCTGTAAAGGAGAGTATTGATATCTGTTTCCAAAAACACGATGTCCTCGTGCATTTCCGTGTTTTCTGCAAATTCCAGAATATAGGCCTTTTCATCGTCCATTTGCTTCACTCTGGGATGACCGGAATCCAGTTTATATTTGCCCTGCTGGTCTATAACCCCCTTGTTGAGCATTTCTGATAGCAGTCCGATCATTCCGGTCCCGCAGATCCCTCTGGGGCTTTTGTCTCCGATAATGGACAGCTCGGGTTCCAGACTGTCCGGATCTATTTGTACATTTTCAATAGATCCTTCCTCCGCCCTCATGCCCCATCTGATACCGCCGCCCTCAAAAGCGGGGCCTGCAGAGCAGGAGGCAGAGACCAGGAAATCCTTATTACCCAGGACGATCTCTCCGTTTGTCCCCACGTCCACGAAAAGTGTCATTTCTTCCTTTTTGTGGATTTCGGTATACAGCACCCCGGCTATAATATCTCCGCCCACGTAACTGGCGGGCCCGGGAACTACGAATACTGCAGCTGCCGGATCGGTGTTCAGCCCGATTTCATGGGATTTCAGTATCGGGAAGTCCGATACAGTGGGTATGAATGGCTTGCGCCGGATATATCTGGGCTCGATCCCCAGGAAAAGATGAGTCATGGTGGTGTTGCCCGAGACCACCACATTGTTTATATTTTCTTCTTGTTTGCCTGCACTGTCCAAAACATCGGTGATCAGGCCGTTTATGGTGTTCAGGGCCATTTTGCTCAGTTTTTCCACACCCTTTTTCTCTGCACATACGATCCTGTTTATCACGTCGTCCCCGCAAGCGGATTGCTTGTTGTGGCCGCCCTGGGCGGCAAGGACACTGCCATCCTGCATGTTTACCAGGTAAACCATTATGGTGGTAGTACCCAAATCGATCGCCAGTCCCAAATTTATGTTCCCGTTATGGCCGGGGGAAACCTTGAGTATCTCATTGGAGCACTTTTTGCGTATCAGGTTGGCGGTAACCTCCCAATTCTCCTCGCGAAGGTTCGCAGCTAGTTGCTTGATGACCTCCAGGCCGACGTTCATCCTCTCAGGCTCGAAGCCGTGTTTTTTCAACCCCCTGTTCAACCGGTCCATGTCGCTGACCTGGTCGTCCATGCTGGGCGGGGATAATTCCAGATGGACTTCGCTAAGCATGGGAGTATGCTCCAGGAGGCATCCCTGAAGTGCTGCCGTGGCCTTTTCTCCCATCCCGGAACACCTGAGCCTCTTTTCGATGGTCTCTTCCGGCAGCCTGGCCTGCACATCCGAGTTTACAGTGGTTTGGCAGGCGAGGACATAATTTTTCTCCTTTTCAGATTCGCTCAGCAGGGGGGTTGGCTCTGTTTCTATATCACCGTCCTGGATGATTAGCTTGCATTTTCCGCAAGTGCCGCTGCCATTACAGGAAGCGTTGATCTTGACACCTGCATTTTGGGCAGCCTCTAACAGATTGGTACCCACAGGTACCTGCACCTGTTTTTGATCAGGTTGAAAACTCACCGTGCAATAGCCGGGTTCTTGTTCGCTGCCGGCCTCTTGTTGCCTCTTTTCGCGTTCATTTTCCTTGTGAAAGAACCAGATTGGACAGGCAGAACGATACTTGCAGTACAGGTTTGGGTCTTTGCATTCCAGGCATTCCTCGCACATGGGAATATTGTGTTTCATGCAGACAAAATTGGTCTCCCGCTCCGGATGATTTATACAAGTGGGCATATTATACTCCTTTTTACAAGTCTTTCTTCAGCATGCTTGGAACTAAAGAGCTGCAATAACGGATTTAACCTGTCTAGCTGGACTGTAGTTCTCCGTTCAGATACGCATCTATTGCTTCCTTGACCGTGGTTTGGTTCGCCACATAACTGCTGATGCTCTTGCCCTGCAAGTAGGAAAGTGCCTTGGGGCCCATTTTTGCGCTAATAACCGCATCAGCCCCTGCATTTTCAATATCCTGCGCAGTCCTTGTGCCAGCCCCCCTGCCTGCAGCCATGTTTTTTTCATTGGATAACGTGTCGAAATTCCGGGTTTCTGTGTCGTAGAGAATAAAACTCCTTGCTCGACCAAATCCGGTCAAGGGAGCATTCAAATCCTTTCCTGAAGTACTTATTGCCAGTTTCATAATAGATCCTTTTTTTGGGACTGCTTGGTCGCAGTCCAGTTGTTATTGGATTGATTTTCGTGCCCTAGCTAACACAATGCAGCATGAAAGAAAGTGACTGTATCTGTAAGGTTTTATCTCTACATTCACAGTCACTTACACATACACTGTGATCAGACTCGCAATATGCCTTTTACTCGTTCCTCCACCTCTTTCAAATCCTGCTCGTTGGGCCTGCCACTAATGTCTCCCAGACGGCCCTTGTAGGACATCTCTTGCATGTTTTGCGGGATGTATTCGCCTACTGTGTAAATCTCGTCAACTATCAAGAATCCCAGGTGATCAAACAGTTGGGCCATGTACTTTGCTGCCGGGATGGCCTCGTTGATTCCTGTATGGGCTCCGCCATAGGAACAGTATACCGCTGCTTTTTTATCCGGCAACTTGGGGGAAGCTGGCTTTATCTGGCCGTTTTTCACATAGGATTTGCGCAGGTTGATCAGCAGATCCTGCAGGGGCGATCCCGGGAGCCAGGCATATACACCCGAACCTACGAATACGAAATCGAATTCCAGTACATCCACTTCAGTATCCTTGTTTTCTTTTACATTTATCGATTCCAGGGAATGTCCCATGTCCTGTACTGCTCGATCGATGCTGTCCGCTACTTTCTTGGTGTTTCCGGTTGAGGAGTAGTAGAGATTCAGTATTTTCATGTATTCCTCCATGATTAGGCGCGCCTGCAGAAGTATTTTGCAGGCGGTTTTATAGTGCTCTCGCCACTTCGTGGTCGAGATTTCCAGAGTGTTCTCGTCCCGCCCTGCCAAAGCAGGGACGGGGTCGAGATTGCCAAAGCTTTAAGAAAAATCAAAGGGTTATAATTAGTATGTTTCAAAGTTTAATAGCTAAAGCTACTTTTTGCAGTGGCATCTGATTAATGCAATAGTTTGTTGTTTTGGAAATAAAACTGTTTGTTTTGCACTATTCTTCTTCCACCTCTGCATTGAAAGGGGCAAAACATACCTTTTCGTTTACCTTGCACCCCCTGGCCAGTTCCATGTGCCTGAGTATGGAAAAGTTTGTCCTGAATTCATCACTATCCATATTCAACTGCTTACATATTTGCTCTTCGGTTACCGGCCAGTTTTCCCTGATAAAATCCAGGAGATCCTGTTGCTGTTGGGTCAGTGAAGGGTTTTGTCCAGCTGTTTGTTTGGCTTGAAATACTGCCCAGGGATCACAGGTCTTAGGCCTTGCCATCATATCCAGGTAACAATCCTCACAAAGGTTCATATCCTGGGTTTTAAAAACTTCGTTTTGATCAACCTCTTCCTTGCATCTGTCACATTGCATGATTCAAAATTTTCCTCCTTATATATAAATTACTAGCTTTGTAGCTTGTTTGCCTGTTCCAGCAGAAGCCCCTGGAAACGATCCAGGCTAATGGGATAGGGTTGGATGGGTATGCCCATCCAGTCGGAGTATTCCAGCAGTTCTTCGGGATTTTCCGCCATGTATTGATCCATGTATCCTATGCCATCCAGAACCACTGCTCCCCCGGTATGCCTGGGAAAGTTCTCTGTAGCCAGTCCCTTGTCCCAGCCCTTGAATACATGTTCGCGGAATTTCACCCACCCGGGTGTCATCCACCAGACCTTTTCTCCGCCTGCAACTTCCTGGGCAATGGATTCCCGTTCCTGGGAGTTCGCTAGCATATCCATGCAATGGGTGGCATCGATCCTGGAAACATTTTCGCCTTGTTCCCTTATAATATCGTCCATGACACGGGTTGGGTTATCCTTGTTCACGTAACAGAACTTCCCGCCGTATACCACTATGACCTTTTCCCTCTGCTTTTTGGCCTGAGTGATTTTCTGGATCAATTGTCTCTCCAGTTCCTTGGGGTCTTCGTGTAATCCGGGAGTGGTATAAGTAATATGCGCATCATCCAAAAAGCCCTGTTGGCGCAAATAATTCAGTTCCAAACTCATAGTTCCGCAGGAAACGATGGAAATATTTGAAAAGCTTGTCTGGTTCATGGGTTTGCTCCTTACCTGTTTTGTCCTGTTCATAGTTTAAATTCAGTCCAGATGTATTTTGCGACCTGCTCCTCCCTGCAGATATGTTTCCGGAAACATTTCCTGCAGCTGATTCATGTAAAAGGTGCAATGAGTGGGGCAGATCAAATCCATGTCCCTAAGGAGATGGAAATCCGTGAAATCGTGCAGGCCCCCGACAATGGCTTTTACCTCCCCGTAATTCGAGGCTGCATCCAGGATATTCTTGAGTCCGGGGTGTGCACACCCGGAAATTAAAGCTACACCGTTAGATATTTCAACTACAAGGGATTGTTCGATAAACGAGAGTACGCCTGTGGTATGGATTCCGGGTGCCAGTTCTTGGGATTCCCTTATGAGGGTCGCTCTGGAATGCATGTTTGGTGCACCGGTATCAGGAAAATAGACCTTTGCCCTGGAGTTCTGTGCTAAGAAATTCTCCAGTCCGCCTATATGGTCGAAGTGGGGATGAGATAAAACCACCGTATCCACCGATTCTGGTTCAATACCCAATTTTTCCATGTTCGAGAGCAACAGAGCGCCCTCTGCTCCAGTGTCGAAAAGCAGTGTGCTCTCCTTGTGCCTTATTAGGCAGGAAAATCCCCATGCCGGCACAAGAAAGGGATCAAAGGCAGTGTTGTCATATATAATTGTAATTTCCATTTTGTTCACCCCTATAGGAATTTATTTATAAATAATGCAAAAGTCGGGCCATAGTATTTGAAATCTGGAAACCTCGATATGTGATGCCTTTCAAGCCTTGAGCAGCAGTGAGTGTTGCAAGATTGCAAAAAAGTTTTCGATCTTGGCTAAATTTGTGTCCTGTCTTGTTTGAGGCCTTCTTGGGTTTACTATTGTAAATGAAATTGTTTATTTATAGGTTTACAGTTTTGTTTTAAAACTACAATCTTAGCCGGTGTTCCTTTTTGTGTCCAGTCTGGGAAATCTGGATTTTAATGGCACGAGAGTTGCTTTAATATTTAAGGAACCAGGAATCAAAGTTTGTTTATACAGGGGAGTTTTGATAAGGTTAAAATGGGAAGGCTGGTATTGGAGGCAATTGATTATGGAGTTATCAGTCAAGAACCATACTGGGAAATTTAATAATCGTGGCATTTTTTATAATATTTTGGAGGAGGGATTATGGTAGAACAGGACTTGGAACGGCATTTAAGGCAGGAATCAATGCAGATATTACAGGATGTTGGAGTCCAATGTGCCGACAAGAGGGTGATTGAGACTTTTGAGAATACGAGCCTGGCTGCCTATGACGAGACAACGCAGCGCATCCATATCATGACTGACTTGGTAGAATCCTGTTTGGCCTCTACCCCTGGACGAGACAAATTTCCCGTGCCTGAGCATTCTTTTGGAGGAGGCGGGGTAGCTATGTATGTCAAGCGGGGAGATGACTACATAATACCTGCTACAGAGATCCACGTTGCCGAGATGATGGATATGGCAGAGCATTTCAATGTGCCTTTCATGTTCAAGAGCGCTAGTGCAAAGTTTACACCAGAGGAAGAAGAGAAACAGTTGGATGTAATGCGAAAGTATTATTCCGGTTTCCTTTATATAAGGGCACAGAGCGATGTTGGGATAGCCAAGGCCAAGGAGGAGTATGAAAAAACAGGCCTGGTTTGTACAACCCATTCTCCGCTCGTCTCTCCTTTACAGTTCAACGAGCCAGGCAAGAGTGCCAAGGCTGTGGATAATATAGATATATTCTTCAGGTGCGCAAGGGAAAATCTGCCCCTGTATATAACCAGCATGCCCATTACATGCCTGACTGCACCGTCTACAATCTACGGGGTCGCACTGCAGGCATATGCCGAGTTCCTGGTGGGTCTGAGTTTGGCCCAGATAATCCAGCCCGGCGTCGTAGTAGTAAACGGTGCCTTTCCGGCTGCAGGTGACCCGAACAAGGGTTATGCACCGGAACTGGGAGTTGCTTTTCACAATATAGCCAATTGGGTGACTTCCAGGGTCTCGGAGTTGGATAATATGCCCACGATTCAATCGGGATGCACGATTTCAGGGAAAAATCACGCCCCTATAGAAGGGGGGACCGACCTGGAGACAGAGCGCGGTTACAAGATGTGGAACGCCTTTGACAGGTGGCATCAGGTAAGACATGCATTCGGTTTTATAGACGATTTGGCAGCAATAGATCTGGACAAAATGCAGAGGGATATGGTTGCCTTGAACAGGGTGCTCTACTTCAGGGAAGGAGTGGATGTCTGCCTGAATGACTTTCAATACGATCCGCAGGCGGCAAATGCGATTATGGAAGGAATAGACAAGAACGACTTCAGGTTCTTGAACCATACAATCGGCAATATGGGAATATTTGATTGCTGCAAGATAATCAGGGATGTGACCATGGGTGCGGAAATGCAGGAGAAAAAGATCACCGAACTTTCCCAGATAGCTAATGCAGATTTTCCTGATGTCGGAGTCATGACCTTTAAAGGAGTTTTTAGGTCCGGGGCTATGAGCGCAGTGGCAAAGAGTCAGTTCGATACCTGGGAGGAAGTGGCCGAGCAACCTCCGGACACAAGACGCAATTTTTTCAAGACCCTTTTGGAAGAGTCCAAACCTCAGCTTAAACAATTAGTTGGAGAAGAATCCGTTCAGCCGCTTTTGGACAAGTTGATAAATGAAAATGAAAAATACCTGCAAAACTGATCATCTCGAATATCCCGGAGTTTTGTGCAAACTCGCAATAAAATGAAAACCCCGCTCCCAATCTAACTGCGGAAGCGGGGTTTTTATTTCCTTCCTGCTTTAAGTTCAGGATTGCGGTTCTCCGGTCTCTATTTCCAAGGGCCAGCCCACCACTCCTCCTTCAATGAAATAAACGTTATCAAAGCCTGCAGCTTCCAGTATTCTCTGGGCTTCGTATCCACGCATACTGATCTTGCAAAATGCCAATACCGGTTTGTCTTCCGGGATTTCCTGGATGCGCTGTTTGAGTTGGCCCAAGGGTATGTTTACCACCCTGGAATCCGGAATGCGCATGGCTTGAAATTCCTCAGGCGTTCTAACATCCAGTAAGACCAAATCATTTTCACTATCCATTATTTCCTTGGCTTTCAAAGGTGGCAGGCCTTTGGCCAAACCGTCCATCTTGTTGTTCAGTCCAAAGGCTGCTACAGTTATGGGATCCAGGGGTGGAGAAAAAGGAGGGGCATAGCTTAGATCTATATTGGTCAAGTCGTCCAGGCTGGCATTAAAGTACATTGCACTGGCAACTACGTCTATTCGTTTGTCCGCGACACCCGGTCCGACTACCTGTGCTCCCAGAATCGTCCTGTCCCTCTTGGAAGCTATCAATTTAATGTTAAGCGGGTTGTGATTTGGGAAATAGTGCGGTTTGTCCGCCCCGCTTACTATCATGGTTTCCACCTCATGTCCCTCTTGTTTGGCCATGGTTTCTGTAAGGCCGGTTCTGGCGAAACTGTAATCAAATACCTTGCAGATGCTGGTGCACTGTACCCCCGGAAAGTTTGTGGCCCTGTTGCCGCTGATATTATCAGCTATTACTCGTCCGTGCTTGTTGGCAGTGGAGCCGAGAGGTACAAACAGCTGGGAGCGGAGAACGGGATGCAGATAATCGTTGAATACGCAGTCTCCTCCTGCGTATATGTCCGGGTCACTGGTCTGGCAAAAGTTGTTTATCTTGATTCCCCCTTTTTCAAAGCATTCCAGTCCCGCTTCTCTGGCCAGTTCATCGTTTTGTTTGATTCCGGCGGACAGCAAGACCATGTCAGCGCTTACGCTTTCCTCTTCCAGTTTTACCGCCTCCACGTTGTCTTTTCCCTCAAATCCGGTGACCTTGGTGCCCAGTTTCAGGTTTACACCCTTTTGCCGCAGGTGTTTGGCTCCGAGCATGGCCATTTCCTTGTCCAACATCTGGGGGAGGATTTGATCGAACATTTCAACCAAGGTGACTTCCAGTCCCCGGCTGGTCAAGGCCTCGGCCATTTCAACCCCGATAAGACCCGCTCCGATAATAACCGCCCGCTTTAGTCCCTGAGTGGAAATGGATTCTGCAACACTCTCCGCGTCCCCGGATTCTTTCATTGTCCATATCCGGCCCAGATCCACTCCCGGGATCGGGGGCCTGATAGCCCTGGCTCCGGTGGCCAGGACCAGCTTGTCGTAATGATAGGCCTTTTCCTGTTCCGAGTTTTTCTCGCGGGCAAACACCTGTTTGTTATCCCGGTCTATGGAGGTGGCTTCTGTCCCGGTGTAAACCTGAACCCCTTTACACTTGTCAAAGAACTGCGGGGTGCGCCTAACCCCGATCGGAGTCTCGGTTAGTGTGTTTATGTCCTCGAAAAGTCCTTCCACATAATAGGGCATCCCACAGGCCCCAAAAGAAAGTATTTCAGATTTCTCCAGTATTGTTACTTCTGCATCGGGTTTACAACGCTTTATTCTGGCGGCTGCTTTGGGGCCGCAGGCGGTGCCACCGATAACTAGAACTCGCTGTGCAGAATTCATTATTGCCTCCTTTGGTTATAAGATTTGATTTGTATATTATGCAAAATACAGGCCATAAGTGCAATAATAGAGTAAATGCTCCTTGCATAAGTTCTAGATGTAAGTTCAGTTTAAATCGTGTGTTTAAAAATGCAAGCCAGATGCAAATTAAAACCCTGGAACCAGGGAGAAGTATGTAAAAGGCAAGCATGTTTACATAAGTGACCCAGCAATGCTAATTTTGGAATTGTCCCAGGATTGGGGGTAAGCATAAAATAATCTTAGTGCTACAACGAAAGTTCATTTTTTTATCCGTCATTCCGGCGCAGGTCGGAATCCAGTTTCTTTTTCTAGATCCCTGCCTTCGCAGGAATGACAAGAATAGTTGTAATTCAAAATAGACCCGGGTTGTCCCAGTAGCTTAATACCAAATGTTAAAAATTAGAATTGCTGTAAGTGACCATTAATAGGTTGACACTGTAAACACAATTGGATTAACTTGATTTACAATAAATACATAAAATAGTTTATTGTGACCTGTAACAATTACAACAACAGGGTGTTTTATAGTCGGATTTTATGGCACATAAATTGCATTTTTTAATCAAGAACAAGTACAAGCCTTTAGCAGGTATGTAGTTCAAGTGGAATATCTTAATTTTTTATCCTGCACTCCCTCTGAAATGGGTGCAGGATAAGAATCTCCGGACCAGTTTAAAACTACCTTCCTCCTTGTAGGCGTATCCCCTATATATAGATAATTTTGCTGGTCCGGAGTTTTAAAAATGTGAAAACAGATTTAGTGATACAAGTTGTGTATATGCTCAATATGTCAAAGTTCAGTCAATTGGCCAAATCGGTATAAAGGAGGAGCAATGAAATTCAACCGTCGCAATTTCTTAAAGGCTGCAGGGGTTGCCGGAGCCGCTGCTTGTTGCTCACCCGCTACTGCAGGTGCGTGGGAATCTGATGCTCCGGAAAATCCTTATGCCTGCCTTGTCGACTTGACCAGATGTAACGGTTGCCGCAGATGTGAAGAGGCTTGTGCAGAGGTCAACGATCTTCCCTTGCCGGATTTGTCTCTGAAAGACGAGCAGGTATTTGATGAGTACAGGAGGATGGATGCAGATCAGTTTACAGTAGTAAACCGTTTTTTTACCGGGAAATTGGATCAAGACCGCCAGCCGGTACCAACGTACGTTAAGTCCCAGTGTATGCACTGCCAGGATCCTGCTTGTGCTTCAGCCTGCATTACCGGGGCATTGACAAAGCATGAAAGTGGTGCGGTTTACTACGATGTGACCAAGTGCATAGGGTGCAGGTATTGCATGGTTGCCTGTCCTTTCCAAGTACCTGCCTATGAATACAACGAGCCTATTACTCCCAGGGTGCGCAAGTGCACGTTTTGTTTTCAAAGAGTGGTGGAAAATAATGAGTATCCCGCCTGTGCTTCCATTTGTCCGGTGGAAGCGATTACTTTCGGCAAGAGGAACGAGGTGTTACAGATAGCCAGAAACAGGATTTCCCACGATCCGGCTAGCTATATAGATCATGTTTACGGTGAGCACGAAGCCGGGGGTACATGTTGGATGTATATTTCCGGGGAACCATTTGCAAAGCTCGGTTTTGCAGATGTTCCGGAAAAACCCATGCCCAAGTTGACTGAAAGCATCCAACACAGTCTTTTCAGTTATCTATGGTCACCTATATTACTGTTCGGGGTACTGGGAGGTTTGATGGCATATACCAACAAAAAGAATAAATCACAGGAAAACGACAAGGGGGAAGAGTAATGGCTGATACACCGAGACCTGTGGATCGACCTTTTTGGACTCCAGGGGTGCTGGTAATGCTCGCATTTATGATTGCAGGGGGTATTGCGCTTTTGGTCAGATTTAGCAGTGGATTGGGTGCTGTTACCAATTTGGACAATGCCACTCCCTGGGGATTGTGGATAGCGGTTGATGTTGCCTCCGGAGTTGCCCTTGCGGCAGGGGGGTTTACAACTGCATTATTGGCTCATATCCTGGGCAGGCATAATTACGAGACCGTTATTAGGCCGGCTTTGCTCACAGCCGCCCTGGGATACACCTTTGTGGCCTTTGGTGTGTTTATAGATATCGGACGTTCCTGGGCGATTTGGAAGCCGATCTTTTTTCAGAACCACAGTTCGGCACTGTTTGAAGTGGCAATGTGTGTAATGATCTATCTAGGAGTGCTCTGGATCGAATTTTTGCCGGCTGTAACAGAGAGATTCAAACACAAGCTCAAGTTCCTGGTTACTTTGGAAAAGGGCCTGGACAAAACTCTATTTGTATTCACCATCCTGGGTGTGGTCTTGTCCTTTATGCATCAATCCAGTCTGGGTACCTTGATGGTTATATCTCCCACCAAGATACACCCCTTGTGGTATACTCCCATCCTGCCCTTGCTTTTTTTGACTTCCGCTATTGCCGTAGGTTATCCTATGGTTATATTCGAGACCACTTTGGCCACAAGTTCCCTTAACTTGGATTCGGAAATGAAGATCCTGGAACCTTTGTCCAGAATTGTAATATTTACTCTGGGGCTTTATCTAGCCCTCAAAATCGGAGATATGCTTTACAGGGGGACTTATACCTATCTTCTGGACGGAAGTGGAGAATCCTGGTTCTTCCTTGTGGAAATGACAGTAGGAGTGGTGTTGCCCTGGATGTTATTATTGTCCAGGGCGGTTAGAAATTCCAGGCGGGGGCTTTTTATCATATCCAGCATGATTGTTGTAGGCGTACTCTTGAACAGGATAAACGTATTTATAGTCTCTTTTTCTCCTCCGTTTGAAAAAGTCCCCTATTATCCGACCCTGGGAGAAATATTAGTAACTGCCGGATGCATAGCTGCAATAATGTTCTTGTACAGATTGTTTGTAACATATCTGCCGGTGCTCAGTGCAAAAAAACTGGAGGTGGAAGAATGATATCAAGAAACAGGTTTTTGGGAATGTTAATTCCAAGGATCTTATTGTTATGTTTTTGTCTTGTTGTTGCAGTTTCCGGTATAGCCCTGGCAAATACCGGAGGTAAAGGGGAAAAGATGCGCAAGGACAAATACCCGCGGCCTGAAGACTGGAGCCCGGAGTATCAGCGCAAGGCAAAGCAAAGGGCAAAGATCAAGTACCCGTTTGTCCGGGATGTAAAAGAAGAAGACCCTACCCTGAGGGAAATGAGACTTAATGAAAAGGGCATAGGAATAGAAGACATTGAACACGACTACTATCTTTTGTCCAGTCCCTTGGTAAATACTTACAAGGACAAGTATGAGCCTGTTCGGTTCATGCACGCCAAACACGCAGCCAGTTTGGACGAAAACTGCGCTGCCTGCCATCACTACAGGCCGGCCGACGAGAGTAAGCCCGAGACCGTGCCCTGCAGGTCATGCCATAAAGAGTCGTTTGAGTCCAAGAGCACCGATCGCCCCGGATTAAAAGGGGCCTACCATTTAAGATGCATGGGTTGTCACGAAAAGGAAAACAAGGGACCCACCGATTGTCAGAGTTGCCATCAGAGAAATCCGGTAGATCACTCCAAGAAGGTGGAGCTGCCCCAGGATCCCAAGCCCGGTGAAGTGACCGAAGAATGCCTGAATTGCCACGAAGAAGAGGGCAAGGAATTCTCCGAGACCGCGCACTGGCTTTGGAAAGGACCTTCGGAACACACGGTACACGAACAGAAGGAGGTGGATATAGGCAAGGGCACTGTGGCCCTGAACGGATTCTGAATCAATCCCACAAGCAACGAGGCTCGTTGCACATCTTGTCATGCCGGATACGGCTGGGATGATCAAAATTTCGATTTTCAAGACTTGAGTAATATAGATTGCCTGGTTTGCCACGATACCACCGGCAGCTACGATAAGAACCCGAAAGGTGCGGGTATGCCGAAATCAAGCGTTGACTTGCCTTACGTAGCGAAAAATGTGGGTCCTACCAGCAGAGAAACCTGTGGTAGTTGCCACTTTTACGGGGGTGGCGGAGATCAGATTAAACATGCCGATCTTGGAAGCGAGCTTATGTATCCCAGCAAGAACTGCGACATACATATGGGGGGATACGATTTCTCCTGCACTGAATGCCATCAGGCCACAAATCACAAAATACCCGGAAGGTCTTCATCCGTGGCACCTAGTGAAGGGGCCAAGAGATGCGTGGATTGCCATACAAATGAGCCGCACTACGGAGATGATCTGTTGGATCATCATTTGAACGAACACTGCGAGCACATTAACTGTAATACTTGTCATTCACCAGTCTATGCCAAATGCAAGCCTACCAAGACCTGGTGGGACTGGTCCCAGGCTGGTAATAAAAACCGCGAGGTCAAGAAGAACGAGCACGGGAAACCAAAATATCATTGGAAAAAAGGTGTATTCGAATGGAAAAAATTCGCCAAGCCGGATTTTGCATGGTATAATGGTTACATGGAAAGGATTCTTGCCGGAGACAAGGTGGATCTTGAGGGCAAGGTGGTTGATCCTGATAATCCCAAAAATGTCAAGCAGAACGGGGAATATATAAATCTTACCAAACCTGTGGGGTCAAAGAAGAATCCTGAATCCAAAATAACCCCTTTTAAACTAATGCGGGGAGTGCAGGGTGCGGACCCTGTGAACAATCTGGTCCTCGTTCCACATCTTTTTCCGTACGGCAAAGACGACAAGACCGCTTATTGGAAGAACCTGGACTGGAACAAGGCGTTCGCAGAAGGTATGGAGGCCATGGATTTGCCTTATAGCGGGGAATACGTTTGGGTAAGGACAAATATGTACTGGCGTATAGAGCACGAGGTGCTCCCCGAGGATAAGGCACTTAATTGCAGACAGTGCCACGAGTCCTTGCGGGGTGAAAAGACTTGCGGTCGCTGTCACCAGAAATCCAGGTCAAAGGATTTTGCCGAGTTGATGGATAAAAAATCGAATTGGGAAAACATGCAGGGATTGGGCTGGGACGTGCAAAAGCTTAAGAACAGTACAGATTATTTGAATTTCGAAGAACTTGGCTACGAGGGAGATCCCATAATCCACGGTGGCAGGTTCAAGAAAATGCCCATGGGAAAGAGTGAGTAGAAGGTAGGAGGATGAAATAAAGCCGTCCGTTAAAAATGATTTTCCGGACGGCTTTTTATAACTGGATAATTATAAGATACAAGTATTTAAGGAGACAAGAAATGTATTTCAAACAAATTAGAGTTCAGGGACTGGGATGCAATTCCTACGTTATCGGTTGTCCGGGTGCGGGACAGGCAATCGTGGTAGATCCGAAACGCGATATACAGGATTATATGGATATTTCCCGGGACGAAGGCATGAAAATTACCCATATTATTGAAACTCATGTGCATGCGGATCATGTAAGCGGCAATCAGGAATTGCAATCCTTAACAGGGGCAGAAATCTATTATAGTGAACACGCGCCGGTCGCTTTTTCCCATCAGCCACTGCAAGAAGGAGATGTGATAGAATTCGGGATGGTGAAAGTGGAAGTAATATATACACCCGGACATACCCCCAATTCCATCTCCCTTTTGATTACTGACAAGGCAAGATCCGAGCAACCCTGGATGATATTGACAGGGGATCTTATGTTCGTGGGGTCCATCGGGCGTCCTGACCTTGCTGGAGAAGAGATAATGGACGAACAGATCCGGAATCTCTACGATTCCTTGTACAACAAGTTGAACAAGCTCCCGGATTATTTGGAACTATATCCAGCCCACGGTGAGGGTTCCTTGTGCGGTAAAGGTTTGAGCGCAAAACCCAGTAGTACACTTGGATTTGAGCGTGAGGCCCAATCCATATTGCAATTATCCAGCTTTGAGGAGTTCCACTCCCAGATTGCAGGAGCAGCTCCGATGCGGCCCAAGAGTTTTTCTCGTATTATAGAGACCAATATCCAAGGTGCACCGTTGCTGGAGAGATGTCCGCTGGAGCGAAGGTTGAATCCGGATCGTTTTGATCAGATCAGAAAACAAGGCGCTACGATTATCGACACTCGAGACACTGCTTCGTTTGGGGGATTTCATGTTCCGGGCAGCATTAATATAGGTTTTGAAAAACAAATGGCGAATTGGATAGGCATGGTCATAGAACCTACTGCCAATCTGTTGCTGGTTGTGGATACCCAGGAAAAATACACTCTTATGACCAGGGAATTGCACAGAATCGGATACGACAATATCTACGGCTACCTTGCCGGAGGGATGTCAGCCTGGATAACACACGGAATGCCTATTGACAGTTTGTCTCCTATTTCAGCACAGGACTTGAAACAGCAAATTGAAGAAAATGATTTCGGACATCTTTTGGACGTGCGTACCATGGAAGAGCGTGAGCAGGGTTATGTACCTAATACCAGCCACGTCCCCATGACTGACATTCTGGACAATGGACTGAATCTGCCCAGGGATGAAGAAATCATAATTGTGTGCAGAAGTGGCTATCGCGCGAATATAGTGGCCAGCAGGCTCAAGCAGGATGGTTTCACCCACGTGCACAGCCTGGCAGGAGGATTGAGTGCTTGGGCTAACGCTGGATTTGATTTGTCTGGCTAATTTGGCAACTCTTCTTTTGGGATTGTCAAGGAAGTTACAGTAAAAAGTTATCCCAGAGACCGGAGAGGTCTCTGGGTATAGATAATATAGGAAGATTCTGTCGGCAGTTTTTTTATCATCATACATATTTTTTTCTAAAAGACCAGATAACGCTCACATTCCTCAAGCATTTCAGCATTTCTGGCTTGAGTGACAAACTGTTTGAAAACTACACCGGGTATTTCGCGTCCTTCAAACCCGTGAGCTCTGTAACTCACTTCGCAGATATACGGCGTGCTTAGGTTAATAATATTTTCAAATTTTGCCTCTTGGGTGAGTAATACCCCCCTGCCGCTGAAGAAAATCAAAATCTGGTATCCTTTATCAAATGCCGCGCTGGTAAAATTGAGCACGTAATCCAAATACCTGTTGTCTCTTACCAGGATCCCTATTGCACCCTGTGACATAAATAACACTCCTTTTTAATTGAATCCTTCCAATTGCTGGTGGCACATTGCCGCTTTGTACATAATTTTACCACCAGCAAATAACCTTGTCATAGGCAAATATTTCATCCACTACTTTATGCCAATCCACGCTGTTCTTGTATAATTCGAGTTTATCGGGATCTTGCCCGGATATTGCAGATATGAGAGTTTCGATCTCCGAATCCGGCTCGGATTTTAAGATATGCAGTGTCTTCATAACTTTCCCCTTTTTTAGAATGGAATTACTATATCGGCGTCTCGAAGTACATCTCCCGCTTTGTCTAAAGTAATAGATGAGAATCCGTACTGCTCTACATTTTCGGGATTGTTGGAAAAGCGCTCCCCTTCCATCTCATCCAAAAATTCCATATTTTCGGAATATGCCTCGTCCATATTCTGAATTACGTGATCCAGGACAATCATTTGCACATGCAAATTTTCCAGCAGTGCCCCCAGGCTGGTTCGCAGCCCTTCGTACTGTTGGTATGGATCCCTGATTACAACCGCCAATGTCCTCATGTTCTTCCTCCTATTGGATTTGAATGTAGTACCTGGTAAAGTTTTCTTGATCGTCATAATATCCCAGGAAGTTATAGTTATGCTTTTCGCAATAATTGGGGATGTCGTTTTTGGAACCCGGATCAGTCCCCAATACCTCCAGGATTTGTTCTTTTTTCATTCCCTTTAATGTCTTTTTCATCTTTAAAAGTGGCATGGGACAGGACAAGCCCCGTGCATTGAGTACTTCATCCGCCTGTATGTCTTCCAGATTCATAAGATTCCTCCCTTGTTTAATTTGATAATTTAAAACGCAACGAAGTTCTCTGTTTCTTCATTCCAACGCAGGAGAAGAAAAAGCCCGAACAATACAAGGATGAACAGGATTAACCCCCCTTGCCAGGTTAGTATATTCGGGATAAATATCCCTTGACCCAGGTATTCACTTAATCCTGATTGATCGATAAATTTGGACACGGGGGAGTTGGTCAGGAAAAATCCCGCTAGTGCCAGCCACAACTTCAAGTGTCCTTCACCTGCCCTCCATAAGGATCCGCTACCACAACCTCCTGCCAGGAGCATTCCGAAGCCGAAAATCAATCCTCCGCCCAGACTGCCGATCCAAAAAGGATGATAGATACCGGCTGTAGGAGGCTGAATATATGCCCACTTCATCGCCGCAGCTCCTAATGCATATAGTATGAGACTGATTATTACGCCCCGCATCATTGTACTGTCCCCTGTCATGAACGGTTCCCTGAATGCGTTGGCAAAACAGAATCTGCCCCGGTGCATTACTAATCCGATCAAGAATCCCAGGAATAATACACCTCCCATTTTGGTGTGGCCAAGCCAAGAATAAGCCTGAAAAGAAGTCAAAATTAACAGAAAGACAAATCCTCCTATATAAGGGAATGCTTTGCTCCAGTCAGTCCCTTTGTTTTTATCAACATGTTGTCCTCCTGTAGCACCTTGACCAATATTTTCCATTTCCCAGAGGAGGTAGAGCAGTCCGAGATACGCTCCTGCAAACAGGCCGAGCATCATCATGAAGCCACCCAGATCGAGCATTCCGAGGGCGCTATAGAATCCCCCCACATTACATCCTGCGGCCAAGGCGGCCCCTACCCCCATTAAAGCCCCTCCTGCGAGGCCTTTTAGGTATTCGAACTTGGGAGCCCGGTGTACTCCGAACTGCCTGCTCAAAAGGGCAGAGGCAAAGGCTCCCACCAACAGTCCTATGTTTGAGACAGACATACCGTGCAGGAAAATGCTCTTTTCTGGGGAGGAGTCGTATATTCCCAATAGATGATAAAACCAGTCACCCCAGTTGGCAAAACCACCGGCTACTCCCCAGGCGTGCCACCACATAAAAAGCATTACTGCCAGTATGGCCAGAAATATCCCGGATAGCCACGCTGGCCAGGCCTGTTGAAACACCAGGCCATATCCCCGGCCCAGTTCTTGTCTCAAAAATCCGGATTCTTTTTGCATGTTTCTCCTTTATTGTTTACAAGCACTGGTTACAAGATAAATTAAAACTTAAATCCGCTGGATCAGTTATCCCACTTTTATATAAAATTTCGTGTATCCCTCTTCCAGGTCTAGATAACCCAGAAATTCGTTGTTGTTCCTTTTGCAGTAGTCCGAGAGGTCGTTCTTGGTGCCCGGATCCGTCCCCCATAGTTCCAGTACCTCTCCGGAATTCATGTTTTTCAGGGTTTTTTTGGTTTTGAGCAAAGGCATTGGGCAACTAAGCCCCCTGGCATCCAAAAAATTATCGCTTTGAATTTCCTGTAGATTCATACAGGTTGCCTCCGTTATTTAACATTCAAAATTCTAATATAATCCTCTTAGCTAGAAGCGATAAACCATAGAAAGATAGTATTGCTGCATTCTTTCCGGTGAAGGGAAAAAAGCCTGGCCGTGGGAAACATCGTCTACATCCACGGGTTTACCCAATGGATTGCCGCTGTTAGTATGTTCGTAGAAGTAGAACTGACCTCCCAAACGGGCAAAGAAGTGATTCTCCACAATAGAGTGGATATAGTAGGGCTCAGCAACATGTCCCCGGGTGGCGAGCTTGCTGGTGTAGAGGTTGTCCTCCGCCATGGTCAGCGGCAGCCAGTACTTGGAGCCGTAGTTGTATTCCAAACCGAACTTACCGCCGTAGTCTGCATCGTAGCGCGTTCCGGCCCATACATGGTAACCGTCTTGATCCTCCAGGTCTCCGCCAGAACTGAGCAGGCTTAGCCCCATGAGATTATACATGAGGTTCTGGGAAACCTTGTCCGCCTCTGTATGGCTCCAGGCCCCGGAGACAAATGCATGCAGCTTGTCCTCGAGAAAAGCACTCTTGATAAATGTGCTCACTCCACTCCAGTCCCCGATTTCCGCAGTGGGTTGCATTCTGCTTATAAATCCCTCGTTGTTTTTCTCAAATGTCACGTGTGTAGCGTTTACAGGAGAGACCGTCATGGGCATAACCGTAGTTCCTGTGAATCCGTCGGTTAAATCCGGGGCATAGGCGGCCATGAGCTCGGCCTTGGTGGTCCAGTCGTCGTAGAGCGTGGCTATGAACCCGTAGAAATTAACATCGTCCAATTTCGGGGAGCCCTTGAATGCCCCTGTTGTTCCGTATTCGCTCTCATAACCGCTGCCGTAACAAAGTTTGAATCCTGCCCCGGGGATATTGGTCACATCCTCCAGGCCGAAGTAGAGCGAGGCACCGTCGAACTGCCAATTGATCAGGTTGACCAAGGGGCTGCCCTGTACCTCGGAATTCAGGAATAGTTCCCTGGGTGGTCCCTGTGTTGAGGGTCGCCTACCAAGAGAGAAATTAACCGGAACTGATCCGAACTTCTTGGTATAGTCGAAATATGCCCGCTCCAAATGGATGGTGTCCCCGTGCGGTTTGCTGGCTGTGTTTCCGTCCAACTCCATGTCTGCAAGTCCGCCCTGGTTCATGCTGTTGAAATCCACGCTGCTGTCCCCCCAGAGCTTGTATGCGGACAGTCTCCCGGAGAACTTCAGGTTCCTGGTTATCTGGGAGTTCAAGTTCAAACGGAATTTCAGGGTGCGGATTACATCGTTGTCCACGTCTACTTCTTCTGTGCCGATCACTTCTTTTAAACCATGCTTGACCATTGATTTGGGCAGAGATCCACCCATTTTTTTCTGTCTCTTGAATATATCTCCTGCAGTAACCACACTAACGTCGCTCATATGGGTGGACCAAAATTTGGGCTCCATCTGCACGCTAAAGTTCACCCTGTCCTTGGAAGTGTGCTTTTCAGCCTTGGCCATACGGTCCCTAAGGCTGGATATATCCTTAGTGTTCCATTCTTGATCCTCGCTCAACTCCTTTTTTTCCTTTTGCAGCCTTTTTTGTTTTTGTTTCAGCTTTTGCATGCGTTTTTGCATGCTTTTGATTTCCTTGTTCATGCTCTCCATCTTTTGCTGCAATCTCTTTTCCTTATTCGTGTCCTGGGCAAGAACAGAAGGGTATGGCAATGCGAGCAGCAAAAAAAGAACAACTCCGGCGCAGAGGATAGAGTAAAAGCTTGTCTTTTGCCTGTTTTGCATAATCCTTTTCTCCTTGTTGCAACTGTGTTTTTTTCTTGGTAGCAGGTTTACACTAGGGCATGCCTATCCGCATTTAGCTGGTTGCGGGGAATCGTAGGCGTGTTTGTACAAGTAGGTGAAGATATCTATTAAATCCTGTTTGGAACGTTTTTCCCATTGTTTTTTGCATTCAAAACGTTCGTGCCTTTTAAAACTGCTTTTCCACTGGGCTTGAGTCTTGGTGTTGGCATAGAGTTCCTTGGCCTTGCTGCCGTCGTGGCAGGAGAGGCAATTCTTGCGATACAGGTATTTGCCCTTGCGTTCATCTCCGTCTGGCTTGTAATTAGCAGCTGCTGCCAGTGCAGTCAGTGTTAAAAAGATTCCCAATACCATCATGACTACGATTTGTGTTTTTCTTTTGTTCATTTTAATTCTCCTTTGATTTTAATTCGTTAAGTTATATATGTTTATATCTTGTCCGCTGTACTTTGTTCTTGCACCCCTGTTGCTTCCTGTGTTCTCGATGTGCCTGAATCGGGTAAGCTTTGTTCCTCTTGGATAATTTCCTCGTACCACAACGGATTGTGGTATTTTACGTGTTCCACCGGGACATAGCCAGAAAACATGGAATAGAAAGCAGGTCTCTCCTCTATGTTTATTGCTGCCATGAATATATGAATGGCCAATCCTGCGGTGACTAATCCCACTGCCACGTAGTGGATGCCTATGGACCAGATAACCAGTACAGTCTGCTCTTCTGCCAAGACCTTGTCCGAGAGGAACATGATTATTCCAGTGACGGCTATAATTAATCCCAAAATGACTGCGGGCTGTGCAAACGCCTTTTGTCCCACGTTGTAAAATCCCTGCGGTGGCAGTTCAGTATTTAGGCCCAATCTGCGCATTGCCTTGTTGCCGATGGTCAGTTGCAATGGTTTTTTCAGCAGCCAGACCAGGTCCCTGCGCGGATGAATAGTAAAGATTTCCCGCAGAAAGTTCATGCTTGCCCGGAAATTTAGCAGCAAATAGAGCAGGAAAGCGCTAATCCAGACTAATCCGATAATTTCGTGTACTGTAAGCAGGCATTCTGCCCCTCCGCACAAGGATTCCATCATTGCGGGGAACCATTTCCCGAGTGGATTGATCTGATGGTTGCCTAGTACGCCCAATCCGGTTATTAGGAGCAAGAACCAACAAAGGGCGTTGAACCAATGCAGGATTATATCCGAGGTGTTGTGTCTAAGGATCTTGTTGTTCATAGTTTTCTCCCTGACTTGTCCTGAAATGTCTTGCAGACTGTCTAATGGTTGAATTTTTTTGGGACCTCGCTATTCAGATTCTCGGTCATCCTGTTCCTCTTCTGATCTGGTGAAAATTTGTTTGCCCCACATGACCAATGCTCCCAGGATTGATGCCCCCAAAATGCCTTGAAGACCAGGAGTCAGACAGCAAAGCATGGCTTTGATCGGATCCGGGGTACGTGCCGGCTTGGGCCAATCCTTGGGGGCAGTGTTTTTCAAATAGAACATGTTGGGTTTGGTCTCTGTCTGGGGATTGCTTAACCTGACCACTCGATCCGAGTTTTCCCTGAGGACCTGGTATGCCCGCGTTTTTGGGTCGTGTATGTCCCCGAATATGCGGGCCTTGGTAGGACATGTACTAACGCAGGCTGGTTCCAGCCCGAAGTTATTTCTCCAGAAGTCGCAAAAGTCGCATTTGTCCACTTTTCGGGTTATGGGATTCCTGTACCTTGCCCCGTAGGGGCAGGCTGGTATGCAACTACCGCAACCGATGCACAAGCCGTAGTCTATTTTTACCGTCCCGTCCCTTTCGTCCTTGTAAGTGGCCCGCGTGGGACAGGCCTCTACACAGGTGGGAGTGTTGCATTGCATGCATCCCCCGGGTTGGAAGTGCACCAAGTGAGTTTCTGCAGATTGAGGATCTTGTTCCGAGTATTTTATCCAGTTCCTCCAGTGATCTTCCGGGAGATCGTTTACCTGTTTGCAAGCGGCAAGACAGGCCTTGCAATCTATACACTTGGAAGAGTCGATAATCATGGCGTACTGCGATTTCATAAGAATTTCTCCGGTTTTTAAATCATGCCTGTTTAACTGTAACAAAAGTCTCGTGCAGGGCGGCATTGCCGTTCAAGGTGTCGATGTGATCCTCCAAAAGCTCTGCTACACTCCCCCCTTTGTGTCCCACCAGGGTAAGCCCGTCTGATATGTTGCCGAATCCGCTCCACATGCAAACAGTATCCTCCCGGATGTCTTGGGTTACTTTGGCAACTGTCAGGACATGACTAACTGAACTGCTCACCTTTATTTGATCTCCGTCCCGGATTCCGAGCTTCTTTGCAGCCCCGGGATTTATCCAGAGGGGATTGTTGGGTACGAATTGGAGCAGCAGCCAGTTGTTCTGGGTGTTGGAGTTGGTATAGCAGGCGTTCCTGCCCACTACTAGACGAAAGCTGTTTTGGGGTACTTCTTGCGGTCTTTCGTATACAGGGATGGGATCCAGTCCCTTGTCCTTGTACCTGGCACTGGAGAGTTCGATCTTGCCGGAGCTGGTCCTCAGTGGTTTGTCCTTGTATAGTCCGTAAAGGGAGCCATTGTGGTTGTATACCCCTTTTTCCCGCAGAGCCTTTTTGACTTCCGGCATGCCTTTTAATTGTTCTTCCCGGTACTCTTCCAGGCCAAAGTCGAAGAATTTGCCCAGATCTAATCGTTTGGCCAGGCCCTGGAGTATCTCAAATACAGACTTGCTATCAAAAAGGGGCGGGACAACCGGATCCCTGGTATAGACACATGCCCCTGCACTGCCGGCCTGTTTTACGCTGGCCGGGTCCCTGCGTTCCAGTGCACTGGGGGCGGGAAGGACCAGGTCCGACATCCAGGCAGTATCGCTCATCTTTATGTCCACGCTGATGACGAACTCCATGTTCTCAAGCATCCTGCGGGTTTTCTCCCTGTTGGGCATGGCCTGCATGGGATTGGTGTGATAAGCAAACAGCCCCTTGACCGGATAAGGGTCCTCGTTGATTACAGCGTCCCGCATGGTCTGCATGGCCCCGTCCTCGAACATCAGGGGAGCCTTGTGCGCGTCCGCACGCTCTTTGGGGTTGTCCTCGTACCAGGGGGCAAGATAGGATTTTGCTTCGTGAAGTGAGAGGTCCTGCCTGGCCAACAGGCCTCCGGGACGGTCGAAATTGCCAAGTAGGCCGTTCAGGATGGCAAAGGATCTCCAGATTTCCGTGGAGTTGGTATAAGTGGAACTCCTGCGGCCGGGATAAACCATGGCAGCAGGTGCTGCCTTTGCCATCTCCCTTGCTATCCGCCGAATATCCCTTGCCGGAATTCCGGTTTCCCTTGCCGCCCACTCCGGTGTATAGGATCGGACATGCTTCTCCAGGTCGTTGAAGCCTGTGGTTTCCTTGTGTATAACTTCCGGATCGTAGAGCCTCTCCTTGATTATGACCTGCATAAGGGCCAGAATAAAGGCCATGTCAGTGCCGGGTTTTACCGGAAACCATTCGTGGGCCCGGGCTGCAGTTTTCGTCCTGCGCGGATCCAGGACTACCAGTTTGCTACCTTGCTGGATTGCAGTCATTAGATCTATGCTGTCCGGCGTGATTAGTGATTCAAAGCGGTTGGCCCCAATCATGATAATGTATTTGCTGTTTAGTACATCCGGATAGGGTGGTCCCTCTCCGAACACATCCAAAAACCCCCTGTTCCTGGTCCAAAAGCAAAGGGATTCGTGATTTGCTATGTGATAGGAGCCAAAGACATTTGCGAAGCGATGGACGAAATGTGCCTGGGCATCCGCCCCCCAGGTAAACCACCAGCCGCAGCGGGTGTATTTATCCGCTATATCCCGGAACTTTTTTGCTGCCAAGTCCAGGGCTTCTTCCCAGGAAAGCCTTTGCCATTTGCCTTCCCCGCGCTTACCTTTTCTAAGCAGGGGATATTTGAGCCTGTCCGGATCATATAGCTGTTGAATGCCCGCATTTCCGCGAGCACAGATCATGCCCCTGGATTTGGAGTGCTCCGGATTGGGGTCCAGACGTACTACCCGGTTGTTTTGTACCCTGGCAATCAGTCCGCATTTGTTGGGGCAGATATTACAAAAGGAAAACCTGGATTCCAGCTTGTCCTTGTTTCCAGGTTCTTGAGTGGAATTGTCAGATGTAGGGAGCGTGTCCTCAGCCCTCGCCTTCAAGTTCCCCAAGTGTCCGCCGATTCCGGCTGAAGCCAAGCCGCTTCCTGCCAGGGCCAAGAATCTCCTTCTGGATATTTTGTTTGAATTGTTCATTATTTCTCCTTTTGAGGATCTAGTTTCCCGCAATGTTTTTTTCTGTGCATGTCAAGTCAGATAATGCCTGAACATCGCTTATGAAATCCCGGGACAAGAGGATGAATAGCGGGTAGAAATCCGAGCAGGCAAGATTTGCTATCTTTTCCTGCATGTCCTGCAACATGGGTCCCAGACAAGTTTCAACCAGCCAGGAAAAATCTTGATTTGCTTTTGTTTTTTTCTCTGGAGCGGATTCGGAAAATGCAGTAAATTGCAAGATCCTGGAACATAGTTCCAAAACGATCGAGATGTGATCCTCTGGTTCAGAATTGGAATCTTTTATTTGATAACCCTGTTCCAGGATGATGTTTTGTATTCTATCCAGAGTGTTCCCGGTTATCCGGCCATCGGGATCCAGGTGCCAGGATGCATAGGGAATCAGAGGAATTCCTGTGTAATTGTTCACGAAAAGGCTTATGTATTCTGCTTGAAGTTCCTCTTGCCGCAGAAGATCGGGAGCAGATCGGTTGTATATTTGAAACAGTTCTCTTGTCGTGTATTGGGTACTTAGTATTTCTTGATATATTTGATCATCTGGGTAGCTGAATATCAGGGACAGTAACATGAACAGGTTTTGAAACGAGTTTGTTTTTTCGGCATCCGTATTTATACAATATCCTGTTTTGGGCTGGGTATTGGCAAAAGGTGCCGAATCCAGGAGTTCCCTGTAAGCAATGTTCGATTTCATGAATTTTTCCTTTTGTCTTGTAGGGATTTGATTGTATTATTACAAGTTATATGCCAATGAAACATTGAAAAGATTGTATTTTTAACAATCTAAAATTGTTGGATATAAAACAAGAGTGTTTCAGGTTTTGATCTTGACCATAAACACTTGTTGCTTAATAAGTGTTAAGCATGTTAACAAAAAATTATATGTCTTTTGCTTTCGATCAGGTACTGGCTAGTAAATATTAAGGGATTGTTAAAAGAATTTGATTATACCGGAAAGAAAAAGGCTGTTGATCTGTTTGATGGAGGAGATATGGATTATAGCAAGTTATTGATCAATAATTGCAATGCAGTCATGAACAATATGCACGACGGTTTTTTTGTGGTGAATCCCCAAGGCAGGTTGGTTATGGTTAATCAGGCCCTGGAGGATATTACCGGTTTTTCCAGTCAAGAGCTGATAGGAAGTTTGTGTACTATTTTTGATTGCGACGATTGTGACAGAATGCAGACTGAAGAATCGCACTCTCCTGATCTGTGGTGCAAGCTTTTCGCCCAGGATAGAATTTGTAGACAGGAAGCCAAGATTCAGAGAAAGGATGGACGCTATTTGCCTGTAATCAAGACTGCCATGGTGCTAAAGGATGAGGAAGGCAATCTTCAGGGGGCTGTGGAAACTATTGAAGATATATCGGAAAAGGAAAAACGGGACCAGAAGATTTTTGAACTTACGCAGGTTATTCGGGAACAAGAGGATTTTTATGGTATTGTGGGCAAGTCCCCGTCCATGAGGCAGCTCTTTGAATTAGTACGCAAGGCGGGTCAAAGCAATTCCTCTGTTACCATATTCGGAGAAAGCGGTTCCGGCAAGGAGGTCGTAGCCAGGGCAATCCATGAATGCGGTATACGAAAGCATCAACCTTTTATTCAGTTAAATTGTGCAGCCTTAAATGAGCATTTGATGGAAAGCGAGCTTTTTGGTCATGTCAAGGGAGCTTTTACCGGGGCTACCAATCATCGAAAGGGGAGGTTCGAGTGCGCTCACGGCGGAGATCTGTTTTTGGACGAGATAGGGGATATGCCCCTTTCTGTTCAAAAAAAGCTCCTCAGGGTCCTGGAAACCAAACAGTTCGAAAGGGTGGGGGAGACCCAGAGTATGAATGTTGACGTTCGATTCATCACTGCCACGAACAAGGATCTCCAAGAACTTGTCAACCAAGGGCTTTTCCGGGAAGACCTGTATTTTCGTCTGAACGTGGTTCCCATCCACCTACCTCCTTTAAGGGAGCGACTGCAAGACTTGAATCCCCTGGTGCGCAATTTTATACGCAATCTCAGGATCACTGAGGGTAAGGACATCCAGGGAGTGACCCCGGAAGTTATGGATATTTTTTATGATTATGCCTGGCCCGGTAATATAAGGGAACTCAGGAACACCTTGGAATATGCCTTTGTAACTGCGGAGAGTCAGATGATCAAGCCGGAAAATTTACCGCATGCACTGTTTGAAAATCAAAATAGCGAGGGATTGGACTGGTACTCTCCCCAGGAGGCTGAAGGGAACGAGGAAAAGGAAAGATTGCTTGACGCCCTGAAACAAGCAAACGGTAATCAAACCAGAGCCGCTTCTCTACTGGGAGTGAGCCGGATAACGGTCTGGAAGCGAATGCGCAAGTACAACATAAATGTGGACAAGGAGATTCGGAATTGATTTTCCGAACTAAAGAGTTCAAGGTTTTTAGTTATTAAGCTGTTAAGCAAGAAGCAATTAAGAAGTTACGACTCATAATCTCTTTTTTCTTGCTCAAAAACTCAACAGCTTATGAGCTTGGAAATCTCGACCACGAAGTGGCGAGAACAACTACTTTCATGTTAACTCCCATGCCCTGGCGGGCACAACGAAGCATGAAAAGGTGCTCAACTTGTTGAATAAACAGGCTATTGGTTCTTTTTCTTACTTAAAACCTTAACACTCTAAAACATAAAACTTTTTCATGTTAACAGCCTCAAATAAATAAAGCGCCCCAAAGGCGCTTTATTTTCAAATATTAATATTCAAGCAAGGTTTCGGTTGCTTGAATTATGTTTTTAAAACCGGCTGTCTTTACAAATGAAAACGCAGATAAACAAACCTAGTTTTCGTACGGCCTGAAAGTCTTTCTACAGCTTTTTTCCGATGCCTTACGCTTGAAAAAAGAAATTATGGAGGCCCTGTTATTCCAGACATATCGCCATAAAAGCACAGCTACAATCACTGTCCCGATACTGATTGTATACAGGTAATCCGAATTTTTTGCCAGGCTATGAATTGCCTTTCCGAAATAATAACCACCTATACCAATAACTAACACCCAGATAAAAACACTGATCAAGTGCAAAACCAGAAAAGAACTAATAGAGACACGGCTGTGGCCGAAGATGAATGAAACCACGGAACGAAAACCG
>Ga0207414_1000164_pt1 | contig 33458 bp, 39 predicted proteins | sample PonA231FremontCA_2_FD_187269 | JGI IMG/M metagenome (GOLD analysis project Ga0207414, IMG submission 187269) | Marine sediment microbial community from Fremont, CA, USA - Pond A23 Sediment 1 (SPAdes) | ecosystem: Environmental > Aquatic > Marine > Unclassified | place: USA: Fremont, California...
AGTACCTCTCGCACCCCCAGATCTTTGCCCCCGATGCCCTGCCCATCGACGTGCTCATCAGCCCCGAGCAATTGGTCACCCAGTACGTGCGACGCCTCATCGAGCACCCCGGCGCGCTGCAGGTGATGGATTTTGCCGATGGCAAGGTCCGCCTGGTGGGCGTACGCGCCTACTATGGTGGCCCCCTGGTGGGCCAGGAGCTGCGCACCCTGCGCGAACATGTCCCGGGCGTGCAGACCCGCGTGGCGGCCATCTATCGCCGCGGCAGCGCCATCATCCCCGAGGGTGAGACGGTGATCGAAGCCGGTGACGAGGTGTTCTTCGTGGCGGCGCGCAAAAACATCCGTGCGGTGATGAGCGAGCTGCGCCGGCTCGACAAGCCGGTCAAGCGCATCACCCTGGCCGGCGGCGGCAACATTGGGATGCGCCTGGCCCAGTCACTCGAGACGCATTACCAGGTCAAGATCATCGAGCACAATCCGCAGCGCTGTCGGGCGATTGCCGACGAGCTCAAAAAGACCATCGTGCTGCGCGGCGATGCCGCCGACGAAGACCTGCTGCTTGAAGAGAACATCGAGAACACCGACGTGTTCTGTGCCCTGACCAACGATGACGAGGCCAACATCCTGGCGGCAATGCTGGCCAAGCGCCGCGGCGCGCGGACGGTCATGGCATTGATCAACCGCGCCGCCTACGTCGATCTGATCCAGTCCAGCGACGACATCGATGTGGCGATTTCGCCGCAGCAGGCGACCATCGGCAGCCTGCTCGCGCATATCCGTCGCGGTGACGTGGCGACGGTGCACAGCCTGCGCCGCGGCGCCGCCGAGGCCATCGAGGCGATCGCCCACGGCGATGCCGGCAGCTCGGAGGTGGTGGGCCGCCGCATCGATCAGATCCGCCTGCCGCGGGGCACCACCATCGGCGCCATCGTCCGTGGCGAAGAAGTGGTCATGGCCCATCACGATACGGTGATCGAACCCGAAGACCACGTCATTCTCTTCCTCGTCGACAAGAGCCGGCTGCGAGACGTCGAAAAGCTCTTCTCGGTGGGCGTGACCTTTCTCTAGGGACCCGAGCGCTCATGCATCCCGATGCCGTCCAACGCGTGCTGGGTGTCCTGCTGATGGTGTTCAGCATGACGATGCTGCCGCCGGCCCTGGTGAGCGTGATCGTGGCCGACGGGGTGGCCGAGGCGTTCTTTGTGACCTTCGGCCTGCTGCTGGCGGTGGGCGGGCTGCTCTGGGCGCCGGTCCGCCAGTCGCGTCGCGAGCTGCGCATCCGGGACGGGTTTTTCGTGGTGGCGATGTTCTGGGTGGTGCTGGGGGCCGCCGGCTCGCTGCCGCTGGCCCTCCAGAGCGTGGTGCCGCTTGCCTTCGTCGATGCCCTGTTCGAGAGCGTCTCGGGTCTGACCACCACCGGCGCCACGGCGTTGACCGGGCTCGATGACCTGCCCCTGTCGATCCTCTACTACCGCCAGCAGCTGCAGTGGCTGGGCGGCATGGGCATTATCGTGCTGGCCGTGGCGATCCTGCCGATGCTCGGCATCGGCGGCATGCAGCTGTATCGCGCCGAGCTGCCCGGCCCGGTCAAGGATGCCAAGCTGACCCCACGCATTGCCGAGACCGCCAAGGCGCTGTGGTATATCTATCTGGGCCTGACGGTGGCCTGTGCCCTGGCCTACTGGGCGGCCGGCATGGGGGCGTTTGATGCGGTCATGCACGCCTTCACTACCATTGCCACCGGTGGTTTCTCGACCCATGACGCCAGCATGGGCTATTTCGACAGCGCCCTGATCGAGATGATCGCGGTGGTGTTCATGATCATCTCGGCGCTCAACTATTCCCTGCACTTCATGGCCTGGCGGCGCCGCAGCACCGAGCCGTGGCGCAGCGACCCCGAGCTGGTGACCTTTCTGACCGTGCTGGCCCTGGTGACGGTGCTGGTGCTGGGCGGGCTGCTGATCTATCAGGCCGCGCACAGCCTGGTGCTGGACGAGACCTGGCATCACGCCATCTTTCAGGTGGTCTCGTTTGCCACCACCACCGGCTACACCACCGCCTCGTATTATGTCTGGCCGGCCTTCCTGCCGGTGCTGCTGCTGTTCGTGGCGGTGGTCGGCGGCTGTGCGAATTCCACCTCGGGCGGGCTCAAGGTGGTGCGCATCCTGCTGCTCTGGCGCCAGGGCGGGCGCGAGATCCTGCGCCTGATCCATCCCCAGGCCCAGATCCCCGTCAAGGTCGGCGACCGGCCGGTCAGCGAGCGGGTCATCGATGCGGTGTGGGGCTTCTTTGCCGCCTATGTGCTGCTGTTCGTGCTGCTGATGCTGCTGATGCTGGCCATGGGCCTGGACCAGATCACGGCGTTCTCGGCGGTCGCTTCGGGGCTTGCCAACCTGGGCCCGGCGCTGGGGGATGTCGCCGCCAACTTCGCCGGCGTGGGGGCGGGGCCCAAGCTGGTCATGTGCGTGGCAATGATCATGGGCCGGCTCGAGATCTTCACCCTGCTGGTGCTTTTTACGCCGGCCTTCTGGCGGCGTTGATGCCCGGCTTGATAGCCTGCCCGGCATGGATATCGAAGCACTGAAAAAGATGATCGATGGTGGGCGCGATGGCGCCATGCCGCGCCTGACGCTGGGCGAGGCGCTGGCCCGAGAGGGTGACACCGAGGCGGCGCAGGCGCATCTGCGTCGCGCCATCGAATTTGATCCCGATTACTCGGCCGCCTGGCGGGCGCTGGGACGGCTGCAGCTGAAGGCCGGTGAGCGCGAAGCCGCCACCGAGACCTTCCGCAGTGGTCTGGAGGCGGCGCGCCGGCGCGGCGACATGCAGATCGTCAAAGAGCTTGAGGTGCGCCTCAAACGCCTGGACGGGCAGTGATCGGTCTGCTCCAGCGCGTTACCCGGGCCGAGGTCCGGGTTGACGGTGACTCAGTGGGGGTCATCGATGCCGGTCTGCTGGTGCTGGTGGGTGTCGAGCAGGGCGATACGGCGGCGGGCGGCACGCGTCTGCTCGAGCGGTTGCTGGGCTATCGGGTGTTCGCTGACGATAACGGCCGCATGAACCGCAGCCTGAGCGACACCGGCGGTGGTCTTCTGCTGGTCCCGCAGTTCACCCTGGTGGCGGAGACCCGCAAGGGCACGCGGCCGGGGTTTTCCGCCGCCGCGCCGCCCGCCACCGCCGCCCGGCGCTTTGATCAGCTGGTGGCCGAGGCCCATCGCCGGCATCCCCGGGTGCAGGCCGGCGTGTTCGGCGCCGATATGCAGGTCAGCCTGTGCAACGACGGGCCGGTGACCTTCTGGCTGAGCGTACCGCCCGACTCAAAGTAACCGCGGCGGCGTGCTATCCTTCGGCGCATTCATTGCAAGGCGCCACACGCATGAGCGAACGCAAGGCAACCATTGAGCGGGACACCCTTGAGACGCGCATCCGGATCGGTCTCGATCTGGACGGATCCGGGGCGGGAACGCGCCAGACCGGCGTGGGTTTCTTTGACCACATGCTCGACCAGCTGGCCCGTCACGGACTGTTCGATCTGGACGTCAGCGCCGCCGGCGATCTGCACATCGACGCCCATCACACCGTTGAGGATGTCGGCATTGCGCTGGGTCAGGCGTTTGCGGCCGCCGTGGGCGACAAGCGCGGCATCGTCCGCTACGGCCACGCCTTCTGTCCCCTCGACGAGGCGCTGTCGCGGGTGGTTGTCGACCTTTCGGGCCGGCCCGGGCTGTATTACCGGGTGACATTCCCCGCCGCCCGGGTTGGCGATTTCGACACCGAGCTGGTGCGCGAATTCTGGCAGGGCTTTGCCAGCCAGGCGGCGGTGACGCTGCACATGGACAGCCTGCAGGGGGACAACGCCCACCATGTCGCCGAGACCCTGTTCAAGGCCGGCGGCCGGGCCCTGCGCATGGCCTGCAGCACTGATCCGCGCGGCACCCACGCGCTGCCGTCGACAAAGGGCACGCTGTGATCGCGATCATCGACTATGGCATGGGCAACCTGCGCTCGGTGGAGCGCGCGCTGACCCACGTGGGTGCCGCCGAGGTGCGTGTCACTGACGACCCCACGGTCATCGAGGCCGCCGACCGGGTGGTGTTTCCCGGCCAGGGCGCAGTGCGCGATTGCATGAGTGCCCTGCATCGCTATGAGCTGGTGGATGTGCTGGGCCGGGTGATGCGCGATCGCCCGTTTCTGGGGATCTGCATGGGGATGCAGGCGCTGATGAGCCGCAGCGAAGAAAACGACGGCGTGCAGGCGCTGGGGTATTTCGATGGCACCGTGCGGCATTTCCGGCACCTGACCGGGGGTGATCCGCAGCTCAAGATTCCGCACATGGGCTGGAACCGGCTTGAACAGACGCGGCCGCATCCGCTGTTTGCGGGCATCGAGCCGGGGACGCGCTTTTACTTTGTGCACAGCTACTACGTTGAGCCGGCCGATGCATCCATCATCCAGGGCCGCAGCGACTATGGCGCGCCGTTTGCCGCGGCGATCGGCGCCGACAATGTCTTTGCGACCCAGTTTCACCCCGAAAAAAGCCAGGCCCCCGGCCTGCGGCTGCTCGAGAACTTTCTTGCCTGGGATGGAGAACCATGCAGCTGATACCCGCCATTGATCTCAAGGATGGCAAATGCGTGCGCCTGCGCCAGGGGCGCATGGTGGATGAGACGGTCTTCTCCGATGACCCGCTTGCGGTGGCCGATCGCTGGGTCGAGGCCGGCGCCCGGCGCCTGCACCTGGTGGATCTGGACGGGGCGCTGGCGGGGTTCCCCGTCAATGCCGATCTGATCGGCCGCATCGCCGAGGCCCATCCGGGCATCGAGGTGCAGGTCGGCGGCGGTCTGCGCAGCTTCGAGGTCATTCAGACCTATCTCGACGTGGGTGTGAACTACGTGATCATCGGCACCCAGGCGGTGCGCACGCCGAGCTTTGTCGACGATGCCTGCCTGGAGTTTCCGGGCCGCATCATGGTTGGCCTCGACGCCCGCGAAGGCCGCGTCGCCACTGATGGCTGGGAGAGCGTCTCGACCCTCACCGCCAGCGATCTGGCGCGGCGCTTTGAAGACGCGGGTGTCGATTCCATCGTGTTCACCGACATCGGCCGCGACGGCATGATGCGCGGCAGCAATGTCGAGGCCACCGCGGAGCTGGCCCGGGCCATCGATATCCCGGTGATCGCCTCGGGCGGGGTCACCGGTCTGGATGATGTCCGCGAGCTCTGCCAGGTGGCCGATTCGGGGATCAGTGGCGCCATCGTGGGCCGCGCGCTCTATGAGGGCAGCATCGATCTGGCCGAGGCCCAGCGCCTGGCCGACGAGACGGTGGGCGGGCGCTGAGCATGGGCGTCGCGCGCCGCATCATCCCCTGCCTTGATATCAACGCCGGCCGCGTCGTGAAGGGCGTCCAGTTTGTGGACATCCGCGATGCCGGTGATCCGGTGGAAATCGCCCGGCGCTATGACCGTGCCGGCGCGGATGAGCTGACCTTTCTGGACATCACCGCCAGCCACGAACAGCGCGATACCCTGGTGCATACCGTCGAGGCAGTCGCCTCGGAGGTGTTCATCCCGCTGACCGTGGGCGGTGGGATCCGCTCGGTGGCGGATGTGCGCCGCATGCTTAATGCCGGGGCCGACAAGGTCTCGATCAACACCGCGGCGATCCATGATCCGGACCTGGTGAGCGAGGCCGCGGCCCGTTTCGGCTCGCAGTGCATTGTCGTGGCGGTGGACGCAAAACGCCGGGGCGGTACCGACGATGATCCGCGCTGGGAGGTGTTCACCCACGGCGGACGCCATCCCACCGGTCTGGATGCCATCGACTGGGCGCAACGCATGGCCGAGGCCGGCGCCGGCGAGCTGCTGGTGACCAGCATGGATCGTGACGGCACCCGGACGGGGTTTGACAATGCGCTCAACCGCGCCATCTCCGAGCAGGCCGGCGTGCCGCTGATCGCCTCGGGTGGGGTCGGCAATCTCCAGCATCTGGTGGACGGCGTGATTGAGGGACGGGCCGATGCGGTGCTGGCCGCCAGCATCTTTCATTTCGGCGAATACACCATCGCCGAGGCAAAGATCTGCATGGCCGAGGCGGGGATCGAGGTGCGCTGATGGATTGGCTGGATGCGATTGCCTGGAACGCCGACGGCCTGGTGCCGGTGATTGCCCAGGATGCCGATGACGGCCGCGTGCTGATGATGGCCTGGATGAGCCCGCAGACCCTCGAGACCACCCGCCGGCTCGGCGAAGCGGTCTACTGGTCGCGCTCCCGCCAGCGGCCGTGGCATAAGGGCGAATCCTCGGGCAATGTCCAGCGGGTGCGGGCGATCAGCCTTGACTGCGATGGCGACGCCCTGCTGCTGCAGGTCGAGCAGCGCGGCGGCGTGGCCTGTCACACCGGGCGGCGGAGCTGCTTCTATCGTCGACTCGCGGCGGATGGCTGGCAGATCACCGATCGCGTGCGGCGCGATCCCGCCGATATGTATGGAGAAGGCACCGATGAGTGACGAGATTCTGCGCCGCCTGGACGCGGTTCTGGCGGCGCGACGCGAGGCCGATCCGGAAAGCTCCTACGTGGCGGGGCTGCATGCGGCGGGCATTGATCGCATCCTCCGCAAGCTTGGCGAGGAATGCACCGAAACCGTGGTTGCGTCGAAGAACGGCGAGCGTGACGATATCGTTTATGAAACCGCGGATCTGTGGTTCCATAGCCTTGTCATGCTCTCGCATCACGGGCTTGATTCCGAGTCGGTGCTTGCCGAGCTTGAGCGCCGTTTCGGGCTCTCCGGAGTCGCCGAAAAGGCGGCCCGGAACAAACAGGGGCAGTAATGCCCATTGGCACGCGCTGGAGGTAATCCGTTATGGGTCCTGGTGGAATCAGTCCCTGGTCTCTTTTATTGATACTGGTCATTGTGCTGTTGCTGTTCGGCACCAAGAAGCTGCGCAACGTGGGCACTGATCTGGGTGGTGCGCTCAAGGGATTCAAGAGCGCCATGAGTGACGGCGAAAAAGCGGCAAAGGACGGCGAGAACAGTCAGCAAGACCCGGAAAGCCTCGAGGAGAACGACGCCGACAGCGACGCCGCGTCCTCGACGGCCCGACGCGAGCAGGTCAAGGAAAAGGACTCGTCCGGCGGCAACGCCTGACCGCCGGAGGAACGCGTTCATGCTGGATGTCAGCTTCTGGGAGTTGCTGATCATCGGGGCGATCGCCCTGGTGGTCGTCGGCCCCGAGCGTCTGCCCCGCCTTATGCGCACCCTGGGATTGTGGGCGGGACGCGCGCGCGCGTCGTTTCAGTCGATCCGCGATGAGGTCGAGCGCGAGGTCAACATCGATGGCGTCCAGCAGACCCGCCGCGCGGTGGATCGCGAGGCCAATGAGGCCAAGCGCAAGGTCACCGATGCGGTGGGCCAGGTCGACCCCGCCCGTGAGTCCGGCGAATCCCGCGAGTCCGGCGAGCCCCCGGCGTCGAAAGACACGGGAGATGAATCCCGGTGAGTGATCCCGCCAGCGACTCCAACGCAACGGATCCCGACCGCCCGCTGCTGACGCACCTGCTCGAGCTTCGCACCCGGCTGCTGTACGCCGGCGGCTGCGTGCTGGTGCTGTTCCTGGCGGTCTACCCGTTCCGCGAGCCGCTCTATACCGCGCTCGCCGATCCGCTGATGGCGGTGCTGCCGCCGGGCACCTCGATGATCGCTACCCAGGTGGCGACGCCGTTTCTGATCCCGCTCAAGGTCGCGCTGGCCGGCGCGTTTTTCCTGAGTGTGCCGTTTCTGCTCTACCAGCTCTGGGCGTTTGTGGCGCCCGGGCTCTACCGCCACGAAAAGCGCCTGATCTGGCCGCTGGTGATCTCCAGCGTGCTGCTGTTCTATCTGGGCATGGCCTTCGCCTACTTTGTGGTCTTTCCGCTGGTGTTCCAGTTCTTTGCCTCGGCGACACCGGATGGCGTGTCGATGATGACCGATATCGGCGAGTATCTGTCGTTCATCATGACGCTGTTCTTTGCCTTTGGGGCGTCCTTCGAGGTGCCCGTCGCCACCATCCTGCTGGTGCGCAGCGGCGCCACGACGCGTCAGGCACTGGCCGCGAAGCGCCCGTTCGTGATCGTGGCGGCGTTTACCGTGGGCATGCTGCTGACGCCCCCCGACATCATCTCGCAGGTGCTGCTGGCGGTGCCGGTGTGGCTGCTGTTCGAGCTGGGGATCTTTTTCTCGCGCTGGTTCGAGGCACCGGCGGATGGTCGCCCGGTTTCTGAAGACGAAGAGTCATGATGCCCCGTGTCCCGCCCCGCAATTACCTGACTTCAAGGTCAGTTCTGGCGGCACCCGCAGGGGGTAACGGTTTTTCGGTCGCCTGCTGGCGCTCGTAAATGCCCATTGGCGTTGCGTTTAAGGGGGCTGCGGGTTAACTTGCACATACGCCAGAAACAGGCCTCCCCACCGCAGATGCCAGGTAAACTGCCATGAGTGGTCCTTTCGAACAGTCGCTCAGTCACTCCTATCTCAACGGTGCCAACGCCAACTTCATCGAAGCACTGTACGAGAAATACCTCGAGGACGCCGACGCGGTCGAACCGCGCTGGCGGGATTACTTCCGCGATCTCGAGGCGCTGGATCCCGACGGCCGCCGCGACGTGCCCCATACCCCGATCCGCGAAGCCTTCGAGGAAATCGGCCGCAGCAGCCGCCGGGGCCGCGCGCGCATCGCCAGCGAGGGCATGGATGCCGTGGCCGCGCAAAAGCAGGCGGCGGTTCTGCGCCTGATCAATGCCTATCGCGTGCGCGGGCATCAGCATGCCGATACCGATCCGCTGCACCTGCGCGAACATCCGCAGGTCCCGGATCTGGATCCGGAATTTCACGGCCTCACCGACGCCGATCTCGATACGGAATTCAACACCGGTTCGCTGGCGGCACCCGACCGGCTGACCCTGCGCGAGATTCTCGATCTGGTGCAGCGCGTCTACTCGGGCAAGATCGGCTCGGAGTACATGCACATCACGGATACCGCGCAGAAGCGCTGGATCCAGGAGCGGCTCGAGAAGCCGCAGGCACGCCCCCATCTCAGTGCCGATGAGAAAAAGGCCCTGCTCAACCGTCTGACCGCCGCCGAAGGCATCGAGAAGTACCTCAACAGCAAGTATGTCGGTCAGAAGCGGTTTTCGCTGGAAGGCGGCGAGGCGACGCTGCCCATCCTCGATGAAATCGTTCAGCGCGGCGGTCGCGACGGGGTCGAGGAAATGGTGCTGGGCATGGCCCATCGCGGCCGCCTGAATGTGCTCATCAACCTGATGGGCAAGTCCCCGGCCGAGCTGTTTGCCGAGTTCGAGGGCGAGCACGCCCCGGAACATGCCAGCGCCGGCGATGTGAAATACCACATGGGTTATTCCTCGGACATCGACACGCCCGGTGGCCCGCTGCATCTGGCGCTGGCCTTCAACCCCTCCCACCTCGAGATCGTCAATCCGGTGGTCGAGGGATCGGCCCGCGCCCGTATGCACCGCCACGATGACGAGGACGGCCGCTCGGTACTGCCGGTGCTCATCCACGGTGACGCGGCCATGGCCGGCCAGGGCGTGGTCATGGAGACCCTGCAGCTGTCCCAGGCGCGGGGCTTTTACACCGGCGGCACGGTCCATCTGGTGATCAATAACCAGATCGGCTTTACCACCTCGAACCCGCTGGATACGCGCTCGACGTTCTACTGCACTGAAGTGGCCAAGATGGTTCAGGCGCCGATCTTTCACGTCAACGGCGACGACCCCGAAGCGGTGCTGTTCGTCACTCAGCTGGCGATGGACTACCGGCGCGAGTTTCACTCCGACGTGGTCATCGACCTGATCTGCTACCGCCGCCATGGCCATAACGAGGCCGACGAGCCCTCGGCGACCCAGCCGATGATGTATCAGAAGATCAAGGCGCGGCCGTCGGTGCGCAAGCTCTACGCCGATCAGCTGACCGACGAGGGCGTCATCGACCGTGACGGGGCCCGCGCCATGGAGCGCGAATACCGGGACGCCCTGGACGCCGCCCAGGTGGTGGCGCCGGGCGCGCTCGAGGAGCAGGACAACGAGTTCACCGTCGACTGGTCGCCCTACTTTGACGCGCGCTGGGACGAGCCCGTGGACACCACGCTGTCGGTGGATCGGATCCGCTCGCTGCAGGAGAAGCTGCAGTGGCTGCCCGAGGGCTTCGAACTCAACCCGCGGGTGGCGACGGTCATGGAAAGCCGGCGCAAGATGGCGGCCGGCGCGCTGGCGATGGACTGGGGCTTTGCCGAGACCATGGCCTACGCCGGGTTGCTTGAGGAAGGCCATTGCGTGCGCCTGACCGGTCAGGATTCGGGGCGGGGGACATTCTTTCACCGCAACTCGGTGCTGCATAACGCCGCCGATGGCTCCACCCATACGCCGCTCAAGACCATCCCGGCCGAGCGCGATGATTTTGTGGTGATCGACTCGCTGCTCTCCGAGGAGGCCGTGCTTGGCTTCGAGTACGGCTATGCCACCGCGGATCCGCGCACCATGGTGATCTGGGAGGCGCAGTTCGGCGACTTCAGCAATGGCGCACAGGTGCTCATCGATCAGTTCATTGCCTCGGGCGAGACCAAGTGGGGCCGGCTCTGCGGGCTCACGCTCTACCTGCCCCACGGCTACGAGGGCCAGGGCCCGGAGCATTCCTCGGCGCGCATCGAGCGCTTTCTGCAGCTCTGCGCCGAGCAGAACATCCAGGTCTGTGTGCCCTCCACGCCGGCCCAGTTCTTCCACATGATCCGCCGGCAGATGCTGCGTCACTGGCGCAAGCCGCTGGTGGTAATGACGCCCAAGAGCCTGCTCCGGCACAAGCTCTCGACATCGGTGCTCGACGACCTGTCGGGGGGGCACTTTCAGGTGGTCATCGACGACACCGAAGGGGTGCGGCCCAGCAACGTCCAGCGGGTGGTGCTGTGCAGCGGCAAGGTCTACTACGACCTGCTCGAGGAGCGCCGCCAGCAGGGACGCAGCGATGTCGCGCTGATCCGCGTCGAGCAGCTCTACCCCTTCCCCGAGGCGCAGCTCTCGGCGTTGCTGAAGCGGCGCTACAAGACGGTGAAGTCAGTGGTCTGGTGTCAGGAAGAGCCCAAGAACCAGGGCGCCTGGTATCAGATCTATCACCATCTGACCCATTGCATCGCCCGCGATCAGAAGCTGACCTACGCGGGTCGCGATCCGCTGGCCTCGCCGGCGGTCGGCTACGCCAAGGTGCATTTCGAACAGCAGCGCCGCCTGGTGGCGGATGCGCTCGGCAAGGTTCACGGATAAAACAAGAGCGAGGAGTAGATGAGCACCGAAGTCAAAGTACCGGCGCTGCCGGAATCGGTGAGTGAAGCCACCGTCGTCACCTGGCACAAGCAACCCGGCGAGGCGGTGGAGCGCGACGAAAACCTCGTCGACCTCGAAACCGACAAGGTGGTCCTCGAGGTGCCGGCTCCCGAGGACGGCGTGCTGGGTGAAATCCTCAAGCCCGAGGGCGAGACCGTCACCGCCGGTGAAGTGGTCGCGGTGCTGGGCGAGGGCACCGGCGGCGCGGCCGCCGAGGCGCCGGCGGAGGACAAATCCGCCGCGGCCCCCGAGCCGGCCGACGCGGCGCCTGCCGCCGCAGAGGGCGAAGCCCCGCCACTGAGCCCCGCGGTGCGCAGCCTGGTCGAGGAAAACGATCTGGATCCTCGACAGATCACGCCCACCGGGCGCAATGGCCGGCTCCTCAAGGAGGATGTGCTGCGGGCCCTGAAGGAAGGCGCTGCGGGCGACGCCGCGCCGGCACCGGCATCGGCGCCCGCTCCGTCCAGTGCACCGGCACCCAGTGCGCCGGCGGCCGCCCCGGCGGCGTCCACCCCAGCGCCTGCCGCCAGCCTGCCCACCGGTGATCGCGAAGAGCGCCGGGTGCCCATGACCCGGCTGCGGCAGCGGATTGCCGAGCGACTGGTGCAGGCCCAGCAGACCGCCGCCATGCTGACCACCTTCAACGAGGTCAACATGCAGCCGGTCATGGATCTGCGCGCCCGCCACAAGGACGCCTTCGTCAAGACCCATGACACCAAGCTCGGCTTCATGTCGTTCTTTGTGAAGGCGGCGGTCGAGGCGCTCAAGCGCTTCCCCAGTGTCAACGCCTCCATCGACGGCACCGACATCCTCTACCACGGCTACTATGACATCGGCATCGCCGTGTCCACCGAGCGTGGTCTGATGGTGCCGGTGCTGCGCGACGCCGATCAGCTCTCGTTTGCCGAAATCGAGGCCGCCATCGCCGACTTCGGTCAGCGGGCGCAGGCGGGCAAGATCGAGATCGAGGAACTGACCGGCGGGACGTTCACGATCACCAACGGCGGGATCTTCGGGTCACTGGTCTCGACGCCCATTCTCAATCCGCCCCAGAGCGGCATCATGGGCATGCACAAGATTCAGGAACGGCCCATGGCCGAGAACGGTCAGGTGGTGGTCCGGCCGATGATGTATCTGGCCCACTCCTATGACCATCGCATCATCGATGGCAAAGAAGCGGTCCAGTTCCTCGTCACCATCAAGGATATGCTTGAAGACCCGGCACGCCTGCTGCTCGAGGTCTGATACCAGCGAACTCGGGAGTCATCATGACGGATTCATACGACGTCATCGTCATCGGGGCCGGTCCCGCCGGCTATGTGGGTGCCATCCGCTGTGCGCAGCTCGGCATGCGCGTCGCGGTGATCGACGAATACCGGCGCAAGGACGGTGAGCCGTCGCTTGGCGGAACCTGCCTGAACGTGGGCTGCATCCCCTCCAAGGCGCTGCTCGACTCGTCCGAGCATTATCATCGCGTCCAGTCCGAGCTTGGCCAGCACGGCATCAAGGTCGATGGGGTCAGTCTTGACGTGCCGCAGATGATCAAGCGCAAGGACAAGGTGGTCGCCGATCTGACCGGCGGCATCAAGCAGCTGTTCAAGGCCAACGACATCGAGTGGCTGCAGGGCCATGGCAAGCTGCTGGCCGACCGCCAGGTGGCGTTCAAGCCCCACAAGGGCAAGGAAAAGACCCTGTCCGCCGACAATGTCATCCTGGCCACCGGGTCGCGACCCATCGAGATCGGGGCCGCGCCGCTCACCGGCGACCGGATTGTCAGCTCCACCGGCGCGCAGGAGTTCCAGGAGGTGCCCAAGCGCCTCGGCGTGATCGGCGCCGGCGTGATCGGCCTCGAGATGGGCAGTGTCTGGAATCGGCTGGGCTCCAAGGTGGTGCTGCTCGAGGCGCAGGACTCGTTCCTCACGCCGGTGGATCAGCAGGTCGCCCGCGAGGCGAAAAAGCTCTTCGCCAAGCAGGGGCTCGAGATCCGGCAGGGCTGCCGCGTTACCGAGACCCGCGATGGCAAGAACATCAGCGTTCATTACGAGGACAAGGACGGCAAGCAGCACCTGCAGGTCGATCGCCTGGTGGTGTCGGTGGGTCGCCGGCCCAACACCGATGGCCTGGCCTCGGACGATGCCGATCTGCTGACCGATGAGCGCGGATTTGTGCACGTCAACGATTACTGCGAGACCAATATCCCCGGCGTCTATGCGGTCGGTGATGTGGTGCGCGGGCCCATGCTGGCGCACAAGGGTTCCGAAGAAGGGGTGATGGTGGCCGAGCGCATGGCCGGTCATGCCGGGCACGTCAACTACGACACCATCCCGTGGGTGATCTACACCGATCCCGAAATCGCCTGGGTGGGGCGCACCGAGGCGCAGTTGAAGGCCGCGGGCATCCCCCATCGCAGCGGCACCTTCGGCTTTGGTGCCACAGGCCGGGCCCGAGCCATGGACCAGTCCGACGGCATGGTCAAGATCATCGCCCATGCCGAAACCGACCGGATCCTGGGCGTGCACATGGTGGGGCCGCAGACCAGCGAGCTGATCGCCGAGGCCACTCTGGCCATGGAGTACGAGGCCAGCGCCGAGGACCTCGCACGCACGATTCATGCGCATCCGACGCTGTCCGAGGCGGTCCATGAGGCAGCCCTCGCGGTGGATAAGCGCGCGATCCACAAGGCGAACTAGGGCGACGGTCATCAGTACACCCAATATCTGGATCGGGAAAATCCTCGGGGCCATCTTCGGGGGGTTGGCCGGTGGCTGGGTCGGCGCACTGATCGGCCTGGTCATCGGTAATTTCTTTGACCGGGGGCTGGCCCGCAAGGCCGCCGGCGGGCTGGGTGGAGCCTTTGGCGGTGGCGGCGCGGGCCACCGGCAGATGGTGCATGCGGCGTTCTTCCGCAGCGTCTTTGTGGTCATGGGTCATGTCTGCAAGGCCGACGGTCGGGTCAGTCAGGCCGAGATCCGCATCGCCGAGCAGGTGATGACACGGATGGACCTGAACCCCACCCAGCGTGAAGAGGCCATCAGCTACTTCAGCGCCGGCCGCGACGGTGAGGCCGATCTGGACCAGACCCTGGAGGAGTTCCGCCGCTACTGCCGGGGCCATGTCCAGCTGGTCCGGGTATTCCTCGAAATCCAGATCCAGGCGGCCCTTGCTGACGGCAGTTTTGATGACGCCGAGCGCGACATGCTGCGGCGTATCGCCCTGGGGCTGGGCCTGTCGGAGGAGGACTTCGCCCGCCTCGAGACCATGATGGGCGGGCATGCCAGCAACCAGGCCGGCAGCGAGTCCGAGTTGGAGGCGGCCTACGACACCCTGGGGGTCTCCGCCGACGCCAGCGATGCCGAAGTGAAAAAGGCCTGGCGCAAGCTCATGAGCGAGCACCACCCCGACAAGCTCGTCGCCAAGGGCCTGCCCGAGGAGATGATGCGCATCGCCAAGGAACGCGCCCAGGATATCCAGAAGGCCTATGACACCATCAAGACCGCCCGGGGCATGCGCTGAACCCGGCTGCGGCGTTCGTGGTCAATGAGTCATGATCGCGATACGCAATACAACCACGTTCTGGGGAGCGGGGGCGCAGCTGTTGCACTGGCTGATGGCCGCCGGCATCGCCACATCGATGGTGCTGGGCTGGGTCATGGTTAACCTGCCCCCCGGGGCGGCGCAGTTTCAGTTGTACTCTCTGCACAAAAGCCTGGGCATCACCCTGCTGGCGCTGGTCGCGCTGCGACTGCTGTGGCGCTGGATCAATGTGACTCCTCCGCTGCCGGAGAGCCTGCCCCGGCATGAGCGCTGGCTGGCCAGGGCGGGGCATCGCGGGCTCTACGCCCTGATGCTCCTGATGCCGCTGTCGGGCTATGTGATCAACTCCGCGGCGAATTTCCCGCTGAATGTATTCGGGCTTTTCCAGATCCCCAACCTGACCCCGGCCAGCGAGTCGCTGGGCGAAGTGGCCAGTCTTCTGCATCTGACATTTTTCTGGGGCTTCGTCGCGGTGCTCACCGCGCACATCGGTGGCGCCCTGCGTCACCACTTCGTGCTGCGCGACAATATCCTTCGACGCATGCTGCCCGTGCGGCATGCCTCAGACGACAGGAGCCAGTCATGATCGATGCCACCTCGAATGCCCTGCGCCGCGGACTGCTGATGGCCCTTGGCCTGGCCGGTCTTGCCAGCGGCCCCGTGGGGGCGGCCACCGAGTGGTCGATCCTCCACGACGACAGCCGGCTTGGTTTCGAGGCGACGCAGCAGGGGGGCGAGTTCGAAGGACGCTTCGAGTCGTTCAGCGCCGACATGCGCTTTTCGGCGGATGATCTGGCCGCCAGCCGGTTTGATGTGCGCATCGACACCGGCAGCGTCGAGACCGGCAGCTCGCAGCGCGACTCGGCCCTGCCGAATGATGACTGGTTCAATGTGGACGTCTTTCCTCAAGCCACCTACGTGGCCGATACCCTCCGCGCCACCGATAACGGCTACGCCGCCGAGGGCACGTTGACCATCCGCAACAACAGCCACCCGGTCACCCTGCCGTTCACCTGGGAGGTGGACGGCGATCGCGCCCGGATGGACGGCGCAGTGGTCATCGACCGCACGCGCTTCGGCGTCGGACAGGGCGACTGGAGCGATCCGTCGGTGGCCGGCCACGAGGTTCGCGTGGTGGTGGACCTGACCCTGTCAAAGGCCGAGTAGCCACGCCACCAGCGGCGCCAGCAGCGCCGTCAGCGTGGCATTGAGCCCCATCCCCAGGCCGGCGTAGGCGCCGGCCTGTTCGCTGTGCTGAAACGCTCGGGCCGTGGCAATGCCATGACCGGCAACGCCCATCGCAAAACCCTTGACCGCGGCGTCACGCTCGCCCATGAGACGCATCAGCGGGATGCCGATGACCGCCCCCGCGATGCCCGCCATGATCACGAACACCGCCGTCAACGAGGCCTCGCCGCCCAGCTTTTCGGCAACTCCGATGGCAATGGGCGTGGTGGCCGACTTGGGCATGAGCGAGAGCAGCGTCGAGGGCGTCAGGCCCAGGGCATAGCCGATGGCAACCGCACTGGCGATGGCGGTCACTGAACCCACCAGCAATGCCACCCCCAGCGGCAGCCATTGGCGCTGCAACCGCTGCAGCTGTTGATAGAGTGGTATGGCGAGCAGCACCGTGGCCGGTCCCAGCAGAAAGTGGACGAACTGGGCGCCCTCGAAATAGGTGTCATAGCCGGTGCCGGTGGCCAGTAGCAGGACCACGGTCAACGTGACCGCCACCAGTACCGGGTTGAGCAGCGGAAAGCGCCGCGCGCGCATGAACAGCCACTGGGCCAGCGCGTAGCTGCTGACCGTGATGGTCAGCCACAGCAGCGGTTGTTCGGCCAGATAGACCCAGATCTCGAACAGCTCCACCATCAGGAAGAGTCCTCGGGACCGCGATTGAGCAGAAAGCGCAGGGTCAGCGCCGTGGCCAGCAGGCTGATCAGCGTACTGGCAATCACGGTCACCGTGACGGCCAGCCAGCGATCCGCCAGCAGCCCCAGGTAGCTGATCACCCCGACACCCGCGGGAATGAACAGTAGCGACAGATGGCCCAGCAGTGTTTCGGCCAGACGCGACAATGCCGGCGGCGGCCCCCCGCGCAGCACCAGCAGTGCCACCAGCAGCAGCATCCCCACCACCGGGCCGGGCACCGGCGCGCCGGTCAGGCGCACCAGCGCCTCGCCGATGAGTTGCAGCGCCAGAATCAGCGCAATCATGCCCGCCATCAGCGTTGATCCTCCAGCAACACGTCGCGCGCCTCGTTGAGACGCGACGCCAGATAATCGGTGCCGCCGCGATCCGGATGCAAGCGCTGGATCAGCCGCCGGTGGGCGGCCATGATGCGGTCGCGGTCGGCATCGGTCTCGACCCCCAGCATCTCGGCGGCCTCCTGCCGGCTCATGCGACCCTCGCGTCGCGGCGGCGGGGCGCTGCCCGCATCCTGTTCATCGCTGCCAGGGCTGGCGCCCGCCTCGCGACCCCGACCGGTGAGCCGGGCGACCATCGGTAGAAAGCGCAGCAACGGGGCAAATCGCCAGATCGCCGGCAGAGCAGCGCTGATGGCGGCGAATATCCAGTTGAGTCGCCCCGTGATGGCCAGCCCGATGGCGGTCAGTGCCAGCGCCCCCAAAAGAAACATCGGGGCCCGGGCCCGCACCCGGCGACGCAGTCGTGGCGAGAGCAGATAGGCCAGCGCCGCGATGATCAGTGCCAGGCTGACCAGACGCATCATTGCCCGGCGTCCTCCGGCGGCTTAAAGCCGGCGTCGCGGTTGGCGGCTTCAATGGCGGCGCAGCGATCGCGCCAACGCTCGACGCGCTGATCGTAGAGGTCGAACACGCAGGGATCGCAGCCGCTGCCGCAGCACTCGTCCAGATCCGGCTCGCGGGGCGGCGGTGGCAGGGGCTGGCGCTCGGACATCGTGGTTCTATCCCGTCACAAAGGCATGCGCGTGGCGGAGCAGCACGGCAACCACGGCGGCAATGGGCAGGGCGAGGAGCACGCCGGCAAACCCGAACAGCTGGCCGCCGGCCAGCACCGCAAAAATCACCATGACCGGATGCAGACCGATCCGGTCACCGACAAACAGCGGGGTGAACACCACCGACTCGAGGACCTGACCGGCGCCATACACCACCCAGACCAGCAGCAGCGGAATCAGCCAGTCGTTGAACTGGAACAGCGTGGCCAGTGTTGCCGCGGCGATCCCCACAATAAACCCCAGATAGGGGACCACCGCGGCCAGGCCCGAGAGCAGGCCGATCAGCAGACCCAGCTGCAGCCCCACCAGCCACAGGCCCGCGGCGTAGAAGATGCCCAGACAGATCATGACCAGCAGCTGGCCGCGCAGGAATGCCCCGACCACCTCGTCGCATTCGCGCCCCAGACGCGCCACGGTGTCGCGCCAGCGGGCCGGGACCAGCGCCAGGGTGGCGGCCAGGACATTGTCCCAATCGCGGAGCAGATAGAAGGCCACCACCGGCACCAGGGCCAGGCTGGCCAGCGCCCCGGCCAGGGCGAAACCCGACTGGGTGACCCGCTGGACAACCCCGGCGGCGATGCTGCTGGTGGACTGCCAGTGGCTGGACAGGGCATCGCGGACGACATTCAGGTCGATGACCGCGGCGTCGACGCCCAGCGCCTGCTCGATCGCCGGCAGCGCCTGGGTCTGGGCCCATTCGATCATGGCCGGTATCTGGCTGCGCAGCATCCCCAGCTGGCTGCTCACCAGCGGGATGAACATCAGCACCCCGGCCACGATAACCGCCGCCAGCGCCAGAAACACCAGGCTGACCGACAGCGTGCGGTTGAGGCCCAGCCGCTGCAGTCGCGATGCCAGCGGGTTGCCCAGGTAGGCCAGCAGCGCCCCGGCCAGAAACGGCGTGAGGATCGGCTGCAGCCAATACACCATCAAACCGCTGAGCACCAGCAGTGCAAGTCCAAGGCCGCTCCGGTAGATCCGCATCGCATCGTTCATGCACCGAGGATAGCGAACCGCAGCGGTCAACGCAGCCACGGGGCTTTATCGAGGCGGAAATCACGGTAAGGTGGGCCCAACCGGCGAAGACCCAACCAGGGGGGAATGGTGTGCGCAATCCCAATCGCGTCCTGATCTGGATCGTTATCTTTCTGGCGGCCGTCGCAGCCGTCAGCGGTCTGCTGCTCGAGCCGCTGACCGATGCCTTCATGGCCAATCCGATCTTCAACGGCATGATCCTCGGCGTCCTCTTTGTCGGACTGGTGATCAACTGCCGGCAGGTGCTGGTGCTAAAGCCCGAGGTGGACTGGGTGGAGCGCTTTCGCCAGGCCGAGGAGGGCGATGCCCCGTCGCTGCCCAACAGCCGTCTGCTGGGCTCGATGGCGCGCATGCTCACCGGCCGGCGTGGAGACCGGTTCAGCCTGTCCGCCACCTCCATGCGCACCGTGCTCGATGGCATCCGCACGCGGCTGGACGAATCCCGCGACATTTCGCGCTATCTGATCGGGCTGCTGGTGTTTCTGGGCCTGCTTGGAACGTTCTGGGGCCTGCTCGACACGCTGCGCGCGGTGGGGGGTGTGATCAGCAACCTGCGTATCGACGGCGCCAACGCCGGGCAGATCTTCTCGGAGCTGCGCGACGGCCTGCAGGCGCCGCTCACGGGCATGGGCACGGCGTTCAGCTCGTCGCTGTTCGGTCTGGCCAGCTCGCTGGTGCTGGGGTTTGTGGATCTGCAGGCCTCCCACGCCCAGAACCGCTTCTACAACGACCTCGAGGAGTGGCTGTCGGGCCAGACCCGGTTGTCCAGCGGGGCACTGGGCGGTGATGGCGAGGGCTCGGTGCCCGCCTACATCCAGGCGCTGCTCGAGAACACCGCCGACAGCCTCGACAAGCTCCAGCGGATCATGGCCCGGGGCGACGAGGAGCGCCGCAACGTCGATGCCCGCATCATCGAGCTGACCGAGGAGGTCTCGCGCCTGGCCGAGCAGTCACACAGCGAGCAGCGCGGGCTGATCGGCCTGACCCGCACCCAGTCCGAGCTGCAGGGCGTGCTCGGCCGGCTCGCCGATGTCAGCGAGTCCCGCGGCACCCAGGACAGCGAGCAGACCGAGCAATTGCGCGCGATGGCGCAGGGCCTGCAGGACATGCGCCAGGAAATGGTCACCGATCGCGAGCGTCTGATGACCGAGCTGCGCGACGAGATCCGGCTGCTGACCCGTACCGTCTCGCACCTCAACGGCAACGACCGGGGCTGATCACCGAATGCGCGGGGGCAATCGCGGTAATCGCTCATCGGTCAATATCTGGCCGGGGTTTGTCGACGCGCTGGCGGCGGTGCTGCTGGCCTTCGTGTTCGTGCTGCTGCTGTTCGTGGTCTCGCAACTGTATCTGAGCACCCAGCTCTCGGACCGCAATCAGGCCCTCGACGCACTGCGTGCCGAGCTCTCGGACATGGCCGAGACCCTGTCCATGGAGCGACGCGAGCGCGACCGGCTCGAAGAGCAGGTTTCGGGGCTGTACGAAGAGCTGCATGCCACGCTTGCCCAGCGCGACGAGGCGCGCGAGCAGGTCCGTGCGGGGGAGGAGGATCTTGAGGCAAGCCTGATGCAGATCGCCTCGCTGCAGCAGGATATCTCGGCATTGCGGTCCGTGCGCGACGACCTCGAGTCGCGGGTGAGCGAGCTGGCGGCCAGCCTCGAGCAGACCGAGTCGAGCCTCGAGGACACCCGCAGCGAGCTGGGCGCCCTGCGCGATCGCAATCGCGAGCTTCAGGCCGAGCTGGCGGACGAGCAGGAGCGCACGCGCCTTGCCCAGGAGGAAATCGAGTCGCGCGACCTGCGCATCCGCGATCTGGTTGCCGAGATCGAGGATCGCCGGAACGCCCTGGACGACCAGCAGCAGCTGACCGCCGATGCCGAGGCGCGGGTCGAGTCGCTGCGACGCCAGGTCCGGGCGCTGCGCGAACAGATCAGCAGCCTCGCCGAGTCGCTCGAGATCGAGCAGGACACGGTGGCTGAGCAGCAGGCCCGCATCGACACGCTGGTCGAGCGGCTTAACGTCGAGCTGGCCCGCGAGGTCGAGGAGCTCTCCGACTACCGCTCCGAATTCTTTGGCCGGCTGCGCGAGGTGCTGGGCGATGTCGAGTCCATCGAGATTGTCGGCGATCGTTTCCGCTTTCAGTCGGAATTGTTCTTTGACACGGCTTCCGCCGACATTGGCCCGCGGGGGGAGGCGCGCCTGGAGCAGGTGGCCCGGACGCTCAATCGCATCGCCGAGCGCATCCCGCCCGAGATCGACTGGGTGCTGCAGGTGGAAGGCCACACCGACCGGCGCCCCATCAGTACCTCGGCGTTCCCCTCCAACTGGGAGCTGTCCACGGCCCGCGCCCAGTCCATCCTTTATTTTCTGATCGACCAGGGGATTCCCCCCGAGCGGTTGGCCGCGGTGGGATACGGCGAGTATCAGCCTCTGGTGGAAGGGGACGACCCCGAGGATCTGGCGCGCAACCGACGCATCGAGCTGCGCCTCAGCAACCGCTAGCCGCGCAGCCCCGTTGGCAGATCCTCGGCGTCGAAGAAGTCGGGGCGCATCATCTCGAGAAAACGCCGTGCCTGGGGTGACAGAAACCGCCCGCGCCGGGACATCGCCCCGTAGGTCCGCTTGGGGAACACCGCCGGCAGCGGCCGCACTGCGATATCGGAAGTGGCCTCGGTGAGGCAGACGTTGCTCACGATGGCAATGCCAAAGCCCAGACCCACATAGCGTTTTACCGCTTCCCAGCTGCCCACCTCGAGCCGAACCCGGTAGCGCACCGCATGCTGCTGGAAGACCAGATCGATCAGCCGCCAGGTGGTCATCTCGCGCGGCGGAGTGATGTAGTCCTGGCCGGCCAGATCGCGCATGGTGATCACGTCGCGCCGCGCCAGCGGATGATCCGGCGGTGTGATCAGCGACAGGCCATAGGCATAGATGGCCCGGTAGCGCAGCTCGTCGGGCATATCCAGGATGGCGCCCACGGCAAAGTCGACGCGATCCTGACGCAGCGCTTCCATGAGCTCGCCCACCGACAGGTGATGCAGGCGCACCTCGACATGGGGGTATTCGGTCATGAAGGGCTCGAGGATGGGCGGCAGCAGATAGAGCGTGGACGACTCGCCAGCCCCGATATCCAGCCGGCCGCTGTCGAGGGGGCGATTGCCCTCGCTGAAGCGGCCGGCCAGCCCGTCGATGGCCTCCACCAGCTGATGGGCTTCGGCGTGCAGGGCTTCGCCGTCGGGGGTCAGGCGGATGCGCGGCCCGCGCCGCTCGAGCAAAGTGATGCCCAGCTCGCGCTCGAGGGTCTGGATCTGCACCGACACCGACGGCTGGGTGACCGCGAGGCGTTCCGCCGCCCGCGAGATGCTGCCCGCCTCGGCGGTCAGGCAGAAGGCCCGGAGCTGGCGGAGGCGGTCCTGGCGGAAGTGCGCGGGCACGTCGGTCGAGCGCGGCATGATGGCCTCATATCATTAGTTATTCCGATGGTTTGTATTATCTACATTACCTTGTGCAATGGTGCAACGCCGCATATCCTTGGCGTACCGTTACGGTCAGGAGGAGGCGAGAGCGATGAAAACATTGAAAACAGCGGCAGAGATCGAGAAAGACTGGCAGGAAAATCCCCGCTGGGCGGACGTCAAGCGGCCCTACCCGGCCTCGGAGGTAGTGCGCCTGCGCGGCACCGTCCCGGTGGAATACAGTCTGGCCAGCATGGGCGCGGAAAAGCTCTGGCGCTATCTGCATGACGGTGAGATGGACTATGTGAACGCGCTGGGTGCGCTCACCGGCAACCAGGCCATGCAGCAGGTCAAGGCGGGTCTCAAGGCGATCTACCTGTCCGGCTGGCAGGTGGCGGCCGACGCCAACCTGGGCAGCACCATGTATCCCGACCAGTCGCTGTACCCGGCGGACTCGGTGCCCTCAGTGGTTGATCGCATCAACAACACCCTGCTGCGGGCCGACGAGATCCACCACGCCGAGGGCGACGACAGCATCGACTGGATGCAGCCCATTGTGGCCGATGCCGAGGCCGGCTTCGGCGGTGTGCTGAATGCCTTCGAGCTGATGAAGGGCATGATCCGGGCCGGGGCTTCGGGCGTGCATTTCGAGGACCAGCTGGCGTCGGTGAAAAAGTGTGGCCACATGGGCGGCAAGGTGCTTGTGCCCACCCAGGAGGCGGTGCAGAAGCTGGTCGCTGCGCGTCTGGCGGCGGACACCATGGACGCGCCGACTCTGCTGGTGGCGCGGACCGACGCGCTGGCAGCCGATCTGATCACCTCCGACGTCGACCCCTATGATGCCCCGCATATCACCGGCGAGCGGACCGTCGAGGGTTTCTTCCGCACGAATGCCGGCGAAGAGCAGGCCATCAGTCGCGGTCTGGCCTACGCGCCGTATGCCGACCTGATCTGGTGCGAGACCGGCACCCCGGATCTGGCCTTTGCCAAGCGGTTTGCCGAGGCGATCAAGAAAGAGCACCCCAACACCATGCTCGCCTACAACTGCTCGCCGTCATTCAACTGGCGCGGCAAGCTCGACGAGAAGACCATTGCGAGCTTCCAGAACGAGCTGGCGGCCATGGGCTACAAGTTCCAGTTCATCACGCTGGCGGGCTTCCATAGCCTGAACTACTCGATGTTCGAGCTGGCACGGGGCTACAAGAGCCGTCAGATGGCGGCCTACTCCGAGCTGCAGCAGGCCGAGTTTGATGCCGAGCCCAATGGCTATACGGCGACCCGCCATCAGCGCGAGGTGGGTGCGGGCTACTTCGACCAGGTCACCCAGACCATTCAGGGCGGTGTGTCCTCGGTGACGGCCATGACCGGCTCCACCGAAGAGGATCAGTTCAGCGGTCAGTAAGTGGGGGTGATCGCCACCCACTGACTTTGCGGGGGCTTCGGCCCCCGTTTTTTTTGTCGCTCGAAGGGTGTCTTTTGTTGCGAACAATTCTCATTCGCGTGTATTGTCGAGGTCGTGGTGATAACCGTCACCGCACAACACGGGATGACAGGAGTAACGACGATGCACCGAATGATTCATGGCGCCGCCGTGGCGGTCGTGGCCACGGCCGTGATGGGACTGGGCTCGGCGCAGGCCGATGAAGTTGACCACTTCGAGGGCAAGCCCGCACCGACGCTGCAGGCGGCAATGGACAACCTGGAAACGGGCAACGAGCAGCTGCGATCGCTGCTGGCCGGTGACCTGTCGGCAACCGACATGGGCCGGGTCCACGAGGTGACCTATACGCTGGAGAATGCGCTGGCGCGGATCGCCGAGGCTCGCGAGGAAGCGGCCACGGTGCTGGAGGAGGTCCACCTGGCTTCGGAGCGCAACGACACCGAAACCGTGCAGGCCGATGGTGATGCCTACCTGGAGGCGACCGCCGCGTTCTCGCGCTGAGTGGCTTTGACTACAGGGACCGCTGGTTGACCCGCGCCGAGACGGCTTCGGCGCTTTCGACCCGCTCGGAGTAGCGATCGACCAGGTAGTCGCGACGCTCGCGGGTCAGCCGCGTGAACTTCACCAGCTCCTCCATTACATCGACGAGGCGGTTGTAGTAGGGCGAGGGCTTCATGCGGTCGTCCTCGTCAAACTCCATGAACGCCTTGGGCACCGACGACTGGTTGGGGATGGTGATCAGCCGCATCCAGCGCCCCAGCAGGCGCAGCTGATTGACGGCGTTAAAGCTCTGCGAGCCCCCGCAGACCTGCATTACCGCCAGCGTCTTGCCCTGGGTGGGACGCACGCCGCCCATGTTGAGGGGGATCCAGTCGATCTGGGCTTTCATGATGCCGGTCATCGCACCATGACGCTCGGGCGAGCTCCAGACAAAGCCGTCACACCAGGTTGCCAGTTCGCGCAGTTCCCGGACCTTATCGTGATCGGCGCCGGCATCGTCCGGCAGCGGCAATCCGGAGGGGTTGAAAATGCGCGTCTCGGCGCCGAAGCGGCGCAGTACGCGAGCACCCTCCTCGGCGCACAGGCGGCTGAACGAGCGCTCGCGCAGCGATCCATACAGCAGCAGGATACGGGGTGGCCGCTCGTCGGCCGTGGCAAAAAGCTGTTGCGCGTCGATCGGCGCAAACGCCGATTCATCCAGATTGGGTAGGGTGTCCTGACTCATCGACGGCGTTTCTCCGTCTATTGCTCGCACTGATCGCGATGGCGGGCCATGGCGCTGCGCAGCCGGGTCGAATCATCGGCAAACGGTGGCTCGCCGGTCAGAGCGGCCAACGCATCCCCCAGCCAAGCCGGCAGATCCGGCCGCAGGGCGTAGTGCACCCACTGACCGCTGCGACGGGTGGCGACCAGACCCACGTCGCGCAGATGACCCAGATGCCGCGACATCTTGGGCTGACTGACGCCGATGGCATCGGTCAGTTCGCACACGCAGAGCTCGCCATGCCGGTGCATCAGCACGGCGGCGCGCAGCCGCGTCTCGTCGCCCAGCAGGCGAAACACCCGAACGGGATCGATGTTTGTCTCAGTTGACGGTGCGATCGCTTCCATCATGGTCGGTCCCCTGGCTGCTGCCGATGCTTTCGAGTTCGTCCACCAGTTTAAGCCGATCCAGCGACTGCATGGGAAGATTCATGAGCAGACCCAGGCGCCGTCGCAGGGCCGCCGCCGTATCCCGAAACGCCCGCAGCCGCTGTTCCTCGGTGCCCTCGACGGCGGCCGGATCCGGCAACCCCCAGTGCGCCGTCATGGGTTGGCCGGGCCAGACCGGGCAGGGTTCGGCGGCGGCCTGGTCACAGACGGTAAAGATGAAGTCCATGGCCGGGGCATCGTCACCGGCAAAGACATCCCAGTTCTTGCTATAGAGGCCTTCGGTGGGCAGATCCATGCGCTCGAGAACCTGCAGGGCCAGCGGGTTGACGGTGCCGGTGGCCATGCTGCCTGCGCTGTAGGCGGTGAAGCGGCCCTGGCCCATTTTGTTCAGCAGCGCCTCGGCGATGATGCTGCGGGCTGAGTTGCCGGTGCACAGAAACAGGACGTTGTAATGCGCCATGGTGGATCTCCCCTCGGTAAAGAGAGATCAGTATATATGGATATACGCATACATGCCATGGAATGGTGGGCCCACCAGGATTCGAACCTGGAACCAAAGGATTATGAGTCCTCTGCTCTGACCATTGAGCTATGGGCCCGCAACCGGCGGGAGGCTATTGCTCGTCGAGAAAACCGCGCAGGTTGTCCGAGCGAGTCGGGTGGCGGAGCTTGCGCAGGGCCTTGGCCTCGATCTGGCGGATGCGCTCGCGGGTCACATCGAACTGCTTGCCGACCTCCTCGAGGGTGTGGTCGGTGTTCATGTCGATGCCAAAGCGCATGCGCAGCACTTTCGCCTCGCGGGGGGTCAGTCCGCCGAGTATCTCGCGTACCGACTCCCGCAGCCCCTCGCGGGTTGCCGAGTCCACGGGCGACATGACCGAGGTGTCCTCGATGAAGTCACCCAGGTGCGAGTCCTCGTCGTCGCCGATGGGCGTCTCCATGGAGATCGGCTCCTTGGCGATCTTCAGGACCTTGCGCACCTTGTCCTCGGGCATTTCCATGCGCTCGGCGAGCTCCTCAGGGTAGGGTTCGCGGCCCATTTCCTGGAGCATCTGCCGGGAGACCCGGTTGAGCTTGTTGATGGTCTCGATCATGTGGACCGGGATGCGGATCGTCCGCGCCTGGTCCGCGATCGAGCGGGTGATGGCCTGACGGATCCACCAGGTGGCGTAGGTCGAGAATTTGTAACCGCGACGGTATTCAAACTTGTCCACCGCCTTCATCAGGCCGATGTTGCCCTCCTGGATCAGATCCAGGAACTGCAGACCGCGGTTGGTGTACTTCTTGGCGATGGAGATCACCAGCCGCAGGTTGGCCTCGACCATTTCCTTCTTGGCGCGGCGGGCGCGGGCCTCGCCGATGGACATGCGCCGGTTGATTTCCTTGATCTCCGCCGGCGGCAGGCCGGTGAGCTCGCGGATGCGGATCAGCTCCGACTGCTGCTCGACCAGCGCCTCGCGGCACTCCGCGATCTGCTTGCTGTACTTCTTGCCCTCGGCGATGACCTTGTCCGCCCAGCCGGTATCGGTTTCGTGGCCCGGAAAACTGGCAATGAAGTCCTTGCGCGGCATCCCGCCCTGCTTGGTGGCCACGCGCATGACTTCGCGCTCGCCGGCGCGCACGCCTTCCACCGCCTTGCGCAGGTTGGAGGCCAGCCCATCGATGACCTTGGGCACAAACTTGATGGCCAGGAACAGCCCGGTCATCTCCTCGCGGATCTCGCCGACCCGCGGACTGTCCGATCCGTCGTGCTCAAGGGTTTCGACCAGCTCGGCGTGCAGCACCTCGATGCGATCGAAGATCTCCGCCGCGCGCTCGGGATCGGGGCCGGTCTCAGGCGCTGCCACCTCCTCGTCGTCCTCGGCTTCCGCCTCGCGGGCCTCGGCCTCGCGGGCGGCCTCGTCGGCCTGCGCCTGATGGCGCGCGACCACTTCGGGGACGTTGTCGACCAGCTCGCTGACGTTGCGGAATCCGGCCACCACTTCGGCCAGACGCAGTTCGCCGTTCTGGATGCCCTTGTGCAGGGCAACCATGGTGCGCGACGACTCGGGGTAGCCCGACAGCGCGCGCAGCACCTGGTCGAGCCCGTCCTCGATACGCTTGGCCAGTTCGATCTCGCCCTCGCGGGTGAGCAGCTCGACCGTGCCCATTTCGCGCATGTACATGCGCACCGGGTCAGTGGTACGGCCAAACTCGGCGTCCACGGCCGCGAGGGCCGCCGCGGCCTCTTCGGCCTCGTCCTCATCGGTGGACACGGCGCTGTCGCTGAGCATCAGGGTGTCGGCATCGGGCGCGGTCTCGTGGACCGGAATCCCCATGTCGTTGATCATGCTGATGATGTCTTCGATCTGCTCGGGCTCGACGATATCGTCGGGCAGATGATCGTTGACCTCCGCATAGGTGAGGTATCCCTGCTCTTTGCCGCGGGCAATGAGTTCGCGAATCTGGGATTGCTGATCCTGGCTTGCCATAGATTACCGATGCCGGAGTTGTGTCGGTGGGACGCAATTAATGCATAACAGCGTATCTTAGCATTGACTGGCTAATCTACAATGCCGTCAGCGATTGTGTCCCGATTGTTTAAGTCGTATCCACTCAGACCATTCATCGGTCGTGAGGGTGCCTGCCTGAAGGCGCTCATTGAGCTGGGTCAGGCGTCGTTCCACCGCAATGCGCCGAATCTGCGCCATGGCGTCGGCGAATTCCGCCGCCAGGCCTTCGGCGGGTACCAGATGATTCCAGGTGGCGAGCTTCCAGAGGGCGCTCTCGTGCTCGCTGCCCTGAAACCGCTCAAGTATCGCACTGGCATTGAGATGGGGGTCGTGGCGGGCGAGTTCAAGCATGTCCAGCAGCAGCGGTAGCCCTGGCAGGTCATTGAGGCGCTTGAGCGCATCCAGATCATCGATGGTCTGCGCCAGCCCGGGCGATTCCAGCAGCAGCGCAATGGCAAGGCGTACCGGGGTGCGCCGGACGCCGGCATTGTCCACGGCCACCGGCTCGCGGCGCCGGGCGCGCTGATCACGGGTGAGGGTCTCGCGGCCATCCACCACCCCTTCGAGGTAGTCGGTTTCAAGGCGTGCCAGACCGGCGATGCGCTCGCAGAGCATGTGCCGGTAGACATCCGGGGGCAGGCGCTGCAGCAGCGGCAGGGCCTTTTCAACAAACCGCGCCCGGCCATCCATGCTCTGCAGGTCGGTATCCGCCTCGAGGCGCTCGATCAGATAATCCGACAACGGCGTGGCGCGTTGCAGCTGCGTCTCGAAGGCCTCGCGGCCATGGCCGCGCACGAGGCTATCGGGGTCTTCGCCGTCGGGCAGAAACAGAAAGCGGATCTGACGGCCCTGACGCATGGTGGGCAGGGCGTTTTCCAGCGCGCGCCAGGCGGCCTGTCGACCGGCGCTGTCGCCGTCAAAGCAGAAGATGACGTCGCCGGTGGTCTTCAGCAGCCGCTCGACCTGGCGGGTCGAGGTGGCGGTGCCGAGGGTGGCAACCGCCCGGGGCAGGCCGTGCTGGGCCAGGGCGACCACGTCCATATAGCCCTCGACCACCACGATGTCGGCGGGCTGGCGGTCGGCCTGCAGTACCTCGTAGAGCCCGTAGAGCGACTCGCCTTTATGGAACACTGGCGTTTCGGGCGAGTTGAGGTACTTCGGCTCGCCGTCGTCGAGGACTCGGCCGCCAAACCCCACCGTACGCCCGCGGCGATCCCGGATCGGAAACATGATCCGGTCGCGGAAGCGGTCATAGACCCGTCCGTCGTCGCGCTCGATGACCAGGCCCGCCTGCTTGAGCTCATCAGCCGCGCCGAGCCGCCCCAGCAGATTGTCCCAGCCCGGCGGCGCAAAGCCGATGCCGAAGCGCTGGGCGATTTCGCCGCTCAGGCCGCGTTGTTGCAGGTAGTCGATGGCACGCTGGCGCTGCGGGTGCTGACGAAGCCATTGCTGATAGGCGCGATCGGCACGCTCGAGCACGGCAAACAGCGGGGCGTGATTATTCTGGATGCCGGGATCGGCGGTGTTCGCGGGCATTTCCATGCCGGCCATCTGGGCGAGCTGGGCGACCGCCTCACGAAAGTCGAGGCGATCGTATTCCATGAGAAAGCGGATTGCGCTGCCGTGGGCGCCGCAGCCAAAGCAGTGGTAGAACTGCTTGTCGGTGCTGACGGTAAAGGAGGGGGTCTTTTCACCATGGAACGGGCACAGGCCCATCTGATTGCTGCCCGAGCGCTTTAGCTGGACGCGCTCGCCCACCACGTCGGCAATGTCGATGCGCGCGAGCAGCTCGTCGATAAAGGAGTCGGGGATTCGGCCGGCCATGGCTGCCAGTCTACGGCAAAGCGCCGGTTACCGGGGGCGAGTGGTCAGGCCAGTTGCTGTTTGACGCGGGCGCTGACCGCACTCATGTCGGCACGCCCCTGCATCTGTGGCTTGAGCACAGCCATGACCCGGCCCATGTCACGCACCGACTCGGCCCCGGTCTGCTCGATGGCAGCGGCGACCTGGGCGTCGATCTCGGCCTCGTCGAGGGCCTTGGGCAGAAACTCGCCGATCACCGCGATTTCGGCCTTTTCGGCCGCGGCCAGCTCGGCGCGCCCGGCCGCCTCGTACTGCTCGATGGATTCGCGCCGCTGCTTGACCATCTTGTCGAGGATTGCGAGCACATCGGCGTCTTCGAGCGTGCGACGCTCGTCGACTTCCTTTTGCTTGATCGCGGCGCTGATCATTCGCAGCGTGCCGAGGCGCGGCTTGTCGCCCGCGCGCATCGCCGCCTTGACGGCATCGGACAGCTGCGTGCCGAGTTCACTCACTGCGCGGGCGTCCCTCAGTAGAGGCGCTGACCGCGCTGGTTTTCGCGCTGCACGCGCTTGGCATGGCGCTTGACGGCCGCTGCCTGCTTGCGCTTGCGCTCCTGGGTGGGCTTTTCATAGTGCTCGCGGCGACGTACTTCCGAGAGTACACCGGCCTTCTCGCAGGAGCGCTTGAAGCGGCGGAGGGCCACCTCGAAGGGCTCGTTCTCGCGAACCTTGACGTTCGGCATAGTGCTCTAACCTTACCGTGTTGCTGTAAACGAAGTAGAATCTTCGAACCTTGATCCAGCCCTGCAGTTTAAGCGGAGAGCCCCACGATTGCAAAAGCCCAACGCCCGAGCCCGTCGATGATCACCCTGGGCATCGAGACCTCCTGCGATGAGACCGGTATTGCCCTGTACTCGGATGACGCCGGGCTGATGAGCCATCGTCTGCACAGCCAGGCGGCCACCCATGCCCGCTACGGCGGGGTGGTGCCCGAGCTCGCCTCGCGCGATCACATCCGCCGGGTGCTGCCGCTTGTGGAGGAATGCCTGAGCGAGACGGGGCATCGGCCCGCCGACATTGATGCCGTGGCCTACACCCGCGGGCCGGGGCTGGCCGGGGCGCTGCTGGTGGGCGCGGCGGTGGCGGAGAGCCTGGGCTGGGCGCTCGATCGCCCGGTGCTGGGCGTCCATCACATGGAAGCGCACTTGCTGGCGCCGATGCTCGAGGCCGATCCCCCGGGGTTTCCATTTGTGGCGCTGCTGGTTTCAGGCGGCCATACCCTGCTGGTCGAGGTGACCGGTCTGGGTTGCTACCGGGTGCTGGGCGAGTCGCTGGATGATGCCGCCGGCGAGGCCTTTGACAAGACCGCCAAGCTGCTCGGGCTGCCCTATCCGGGCGGGCCGCAGCTCGAGGCGCTGGCCCGTGAGGGGCAGGCGGGATCGCTGCGGTTTCCGCGCCCGATGACCGACCGGCCGGGGTTCGACTTCAGCTTCAGCGGGCTCAAGACCGCCGTGCTCAATGCCGTGCGCGATGCCGACCCGCCGCTTGCGCGCGAGACGGTGGCCCGGGCCTTTCAGGATGCCGTGGTGGATACCTTTGCCATCAAGGTGCGTCGGGCGCTTCAGGCCACCGGTGCGGGCCATCTGGTGGTGGCCGGCGGCGTGGGCGCCAATCAGGCGCTGCGCGAGCGACTGCGCTCGGTCGCCGCCGCCGAGGGCGCGGCGGTGGCATTTCCGCGGCTGGCGTTCTGCACCGATAACGGCGCGATGATCGCCTATGCCGGCCACTGCCGGATGGCCGCCGGCGAGCACGGCGGCGACGGTGCCGATGTGCGCCCCCGCTGGCCGCTCGACGAGCTGCGGCCGCCGGTGGCCGTGGACTAGCGCCGCCCGATGCGCGGCTCGGTGCCGCTGGCGATGCGCCGGATATTGCTGCGATGCCGCCAGGCGGTCAGCAGCGCCATCCCCGCGGCCATCCCCGCCAGCGCCGGCGCCGAAGAGATCACCAGGAAATAGGCCGGTGCCAGGGCAAAACTGACCAGTGCCGCCAGAGATGACACGCGGGCAAGCCCGGCCACCACCAGCCAGGTCAGTACCACTGCCAGGCCCGCCGGCCATGCCGCGGCGATGAAAATCCCGATGCCGGTGGCGATGCCCTTGCCGCCCTGAAAGCCGAAGAACACCGGATACAAGTGGCCCAGAAAGGCCGCGCCGCCGACGGCGGCCACGGTGATGCCGGGCAGTCCCAGGGCATGGGCGATCAGCACTGGCACGACCCCCTTGAGCGCATCGCCGAGCAGCGTGGCCAGCGCCGCGGGGCGTCCGCCCAGGCGCAGTACGTTGGTGGCCCCCGGGTTGCCGCTGCCGTCGTGGCGCGGATCACCCAGGCCAAGCAGCCGGGCCACCAGCACGCCAGTGGACACAGAGCCGGCCAGATAGCCGAGGAGGACAAGGGCAAGGTCGATCATGGCGGTATTCCATCGGCTGCCGGGGACCGGGTCAAGCGGGCCTTGTGCTGGCCGCGGCGACATGAAATGCTCCGGGCGCTATGGATACTGTGTTCCTCGAGGCACTCCCGCTGCGCGCCGTGATCGGTGTCCATGCCTGGGAGCGGGCCTTTGCCCAGCGCCTTGAGCTGGATCTGACCCTGTCGGTGGACACCACGCAGGCCGCTGCGAGCGATGCGATCGATGCGGCGGTGGATTACGCCGCCCTCAGCGATCGGCTGACCCAGCATGCGGCGGCGTCCGACTGCCAGCTCATCGAGACGCTGGCGGAACGGCTTGCCGGCGTGGTGCTCGAAGATCGCCGCGTCGCGCAGGTCGAGCTGACCCTGCGCAAGCCCGGGGCAATCCCGGCCGCCCGGAACGTCGGTGTCCGTATTACCCGAAGCCAATCAGAGGTCCCATGAATCGTGCCTATCTGAGCATCGGCAGCAATATCGAACCCGAGCGCCACGTCCGCGCCGCTGTCGCCGCGTTGAACGAGCGCTTCGGACCGCTGACGCTCTCCCCGGTCTACCAGACCCGTGCCGTCGGCTTTGACGGTGATGACTTCTACAACCTGGTGGTTGGGCTCGACACCGACACCGCCGTCGATCAGCTGGCCGCCGCCTGCCGCGAGATTGAGACCGAGCAGGGCCGGCAGCGCACGGATCGGCGATTCAGCGCCCGAACCCTGGATATCGATCTGCTCACGCTCGGCAATATCATCCGCGACGATGTCCCGATCCTGCCGCGGGACGAAATCCTTAAATACGCGTTTGTGCTCAAGCCGCTGATGGACATTGCCCCGGATGAGCGCCACCCGCTGGATGGCCGGCGCTACGCCGACATCTGGGCGTCCTTTGAGGATGCTGACGGGCTGGTGGAAATTCCCCTCGATCTTTCTGCCGAAAACGGCGGCTGATCATGGCCCGGCGTGATGGCCCCGAGGCACCGCCGACACCGGACGAGGCCGCCGCGCGGCACAGCGCCGAGCTGCGCGCGCGAATCGATGCCGCGATTGCCATGGCCGGTGGGCGGATGGACTTTGCCGAGTATATGGCGCTGGCGCTTTATGCCCCGGGTCTGGGGTATTACAGCGCCGGGCAGACGCGCTTTGGGGCGGGCGGTGACTTTACCACCGCGCCGCTGATGTCGCCGCTGTTTGCCTGGACCCTGGCCCGCGAGGTGCAGCGCACTCTCGAGGCGGTGGATGGCGATA
>Ga0207414_1000167_pt1 | contig 33031 bp, 28 predicted proteins | sample PonA231FremontCA_2_FD_187269 | JGI IMG/M metagenome (GOLD analysis project Ga0207414, IMG submission 187269) | Marine sediment microbial community from Fremont, CA, USA - Pond A23 Sediment 1 (SPAdes) | ecosystem: Environmental > Aquatic > Marine > Unclassified | place: USA: Fremont, California...
CTCAGCTCGATTCACAGGACATGTTTTCACGCCAACCATTCCACAAAACCGCAAGACGGCAAAATGGTGTCGGGGTCGAACGTGGGTGTCGAAAGTGAGGGTTCAAGCGCTGTATGCAGAAATTTGTTTATTTCAGGATCGACGGCAGCGTACAGCCAGTACTGCTTGTCGTTCAATTGGATCACGGTTTCATCAACTGCAATCTGGTCCGGATTCTGGCCAGAAGTTGGCTGTAGATCGGCTTTATCAACCCCGTTATGGACCGAGGATCGAGCCCGTTCAGCACTAAATACCAAAAATCAAAATTGTATCCAGAAATAATACTATTGCTAAGTGGAGCTGAACATCGAGCTTCATCAGCAGCTTCGGTGTCGCTTCTCGTTCCACAAAACCGGATTCGATTTCAGTTAAACAGCTCTTGAAGCGGGCGTTTTCCGGCATAGACACTCAAAAAACGCACCGCCTCACTCTTCATCGTTATCTGAACACCGCCATTCTCAGTAAACCGCAAGACTGCACGGGTCCAATAATAAGCAAATTTGGAGCCCCACCGACCTGATCTGATGTATTTATTTTACATTTAAATTAATTTGCTGATATTCAAACAATCACGATTAAAAAATCCTAAAAATTTCTTTTCTTCTATAAAAATTGTTTGTTTAAGCACGTCTTGGCAAAGTATAGTATCCCGCACGTCATATGAGCTCGGGAATACTAAATATATTTTTTCTTAGTGTATAACTAAAATACAAATAAAATTACATTATCGTGCAGCCGGGTTCAAACGGTCAGCTATCGAGTTGCTATTCTTAGCTGAAGCCAATCTGACATATTGACATTTAGCCACAGGCTGCCCACCAGTTATGATACGTATCGATCGTGCTGATTTATTTTGAGACTGAAGAGACAATTATTTGTTCGCCAATGCTGTTTAATCATGTATGCCGAATGTTGAGACAGCTGAGTCTACTGCTACTGTCTACGTAAAGAACATTGGTGGAATCGCGCAGGCAGAGGTCGATATCTCTCCTGGAGTGACTGTTCTCGAAGGGCGGAACGCCACCAACCGAACCTCGTTCTTGCGGGCAATAATGGGCGTGATGGGGAGCAACAAGGTTACACTCAAAGGTGATGCCGAGGAGGGACGCGCTGAACTAACCGCCAACGGCGAAACATACACCCGAGTTCTCCGTCGGACTGCAGACGGGGTTGCGTTGAGCGGAGATCCGTATCTTGAGGACCCAACGCTTGCGGACCTTTTTGCGTTCTTGTTGGAATCCAATGAGGCTCGGCAGGCCGTCGCACAAAAGAAAGACCTCCGTGAAACGATCATGCGGCCGGTCGATACCGACAGGATACAGAGTAAAATCGACCGTCTTGAACAGGAACGTGACCAGGTTGATGAGCAACTCAAGGAACTCGATGGTCTAAAAAACAAACTGCCCGGCTTGGAGGAGCGACGTACCGAACTCAAAACCAACATCGAACAAAAACGGGCAGAACTGACAGATAAAGAGGCTAAAATCGAATCGATGGACGCTGAGATCGATGAAACACGTGCGGAAAAGCAGGAACTAGAAGACCAGCTTGCTGACCTACGAGACTTGCGAGCCGATCTGGATGATATACGTTCGGAAATAGAACTACAAGAGGAGAGTATCGGGTCGTTACGTCAAGAGCGCGTCGAGTTGCAAGAAGAATTAGCCGAGCTGCCAGAGACGCCAATGGGTGACCACCAGCATCTCGAAGACGAGGTTGCCCGCCTACGCGAGCGCAAGCAGACACTCGAAACGAAGATGAGTAATCTCCAGAACGTCATTCAGTTCAACGAAGAGATGCTCGGTGATACTGACGAGACTACTATCGACGCACTAGATGGCACCGACGAAACTGATAGTAAATTAACTGATCAATTACTCTCAGATACTTCTATTACTTGCTGGACTTGTGGGAGCGAGATTAAACGCGATCGTATCGAGGGGACGCTCAACGAACTGCAGGATGTCCGGCAGGATTATCTGGATAGCATCAGTGAGGTTGAAGCCGATCTCAAAGAGTTGCGTGAGCAGCAGCGCGAACGCGAATCCCAACAGCAACGTCGCGAGAAACTGGAACGGAGATTAAATAAAACTGAAAGCGAACTCGAACGGCGGCAAGGCACGCTAGAGGAGCTCCGTGGCCAGCGCGACCAACTCAGTGAGGAAATTGAGACCGCCGAACAGGAGGTCGAACAGCTAGAATCTGAAGACTTTTCAGCTGTGTTGGATATACATAAAGAGGCCAACCAAATCGAATTCGATCTTGGACGGCTTGAATCAGAACTGGACGATATTACTGATCGTATTTCAAACATTGAGGACCGTTTGGCCGAGGAAAGCGAATTACGAGCGCGACGCGACCGGATTCAGGCGGATCTGCAGGACCAACGAACTCGTATCGACCGTCTCGAACAAGAAGCCGTTGAGAGGTTTAATGGGCACATGGATGAGGTGCTTGAGATACTTGAGTACAACAACCTCGCCCGTATCTGGATCGAACGGGTAGAAAAGACTGTTCGCCAGGGACGAGCTAAAGCTGAACAGACAGCGTTCGAAATCCACGTTGTCCGCACTACCGATGCGAACGTCACCTACGAAGACACGATAGACCACCTCTCGGAAAGTGAACGGGAGGTGACTGGGTTGGTCTTCGCGCTAGCGGGTTACCTCGTTCATGAGGTTCATGATCAAGTCCCTGTCATGCTGTTGGACTCTCTTGAGGCCATCGATTCTGAGCGTATCGCCGAACTGGTTGATTACTTCTCAACTCATGTCGAGTATTTGATTATCGCACTCCTGCCAGAGGATGCACAAGCCATTTCGACCGCGGACACGCGCATCACTGACATCTGATCCAGAGAAACTACGTTTCACCGCAGTCACAGCCATCTTGATTGAATAATTCGACAATACCGTACTGAGAGCCACAATCCTCACACATCACAGTTATTTCTACGAATACACGAAACTCACCGAGAGAAAATGTTGACATCCCCTGAAGTTGACTGAGACTGTTTTCGGTGACTGACTGCAAGCGGGACGTGAGCCGCTGAATAGTTTCTCTCTTATTCTTGATCCGTGTTTCCTCGCTTGGCCCCTCGTAGTCCGCACCACGGTACTTTTTAAGATACGACCGGATAGCTTGGTAGGTGACGAAATCTTTCTTTAGTTGTTCGACATCAACATCGTTTTGACGTAGACGCTTACGTGCCTCGGTGCGCTGACCACTACTGACCTCCTCACCTGTCAGTAATCGATAAAGGTTGTCAACCTCACCCTCCAGAGTTGATGTCCCGGCGTCGGAGGTCGCCGCTACCAGCAACCGTTTGTTAAACCGATCCGCTAATGACCGCAAGCTCTCTCGCCTCTCGTTATCTGCCGTCCAGAGTTCTTCAAGTCTGTCGCCAAATGACGGGTCGAGACCGTACTCCACGATAAGCCGTGCCACCTTGCTTGAGAAATGGTGACCGCTGGCTTCGTCTACAGGAGCCCCACTGTTTGGGTTACTGCTTGCTGGCATTGATATAAGATAGTATGAATACAGCGATAATAAACTCTTCGTCTAAGCACCACGTGGGCTTAGAAATAACAAGCATATACATATTATTTGTTAGAAATTGTAGATAAATATGTCCAAGACAAGCTGCATCAGAGTTGGTATATCAATTGTAGTTTTGTTATTTTAGCCGTCAATTAAACGCGTTATGGAATGAACTGGAAAACAACTATACTAGCAGCAGTCCTCGGATCCGGCTGACACCTCCTGGCAATGGTATTGATTTCACCTTGCGATCAACTCCTCAGAGGAGTGATATTTACCGTTCGTGTTACACGGAGCTGACTGGCCGCTTGCTGATGATAATGGTCTGCAAATGAGATTCCGATTATATCGGACAGATACTTACACCTCGCTACTCATAGGACATGATACTATGTGTCCCCTCCGGTCAATTAAATCTACTGGGGAAGTGCGCGTTCGATTCAACCGTTAGCCAGGTCGGGATCTGATTAACATATATATCTTATTCGTCTATATTATTTTTGCTATTGGAAATTATCCCGAGAAAAACGGCCAAAACACAACTTCCGGTATTGTCGGATGCATATTTTATATTATATAATAAAAATATTTCACCCTCACAAAATCGTGTGTAATGGTAACTTGGTGTATGCCGTCGGTGCAACGGGATTAGAGAGATGGGGCTTCGGCGAAAACGAGTGCAGAAGTGACGTGACCCTATCCGAAAACACCGGACAAATATATCTACTAGTAGGGTTAATGCAGAATATATGCCAGACTCGGTCCCAATTCAGAGTGCGAAAACGGCGCTCGAAATCCTCGAGATAGTAGCCAGGCGGAACAGAATGACACTCTCAGAACTACAGACGGCGATCGAGATGCCGCAGAGTACCGTCCACGACTACCTCATGACTCTCGTCGAGTCGGGGTACGTTGTGAATGAGAACGGTCAGTATAGAGCGAGCACGCGGTGTCTTGACATCGGCGTCAGCGTCCGACGCGATATGCAGCTGTTCCAACTGGCGAAACCGGAGGTTGATTCCCTTGCCGAGCAGACTGACGAGCATGCGAGCCTCATGATTGAGGAACAGGGGGTTGGTGTTCTTCTTTATATCTCCAAAGGTGACCGCGCGCTTGACCTCGGAGTTTCAGACGGCCACCAGTTGGCGCTGTCGACGACTGCACCGGGTAAAGCGATTCTCGCGCACATGCCCAAAGTTGACGTTGAGCAGATTCTCGATGACCACGGCATGCCACAGGTCACGAAGGCGACTATCACCGACCGCGAGGAGCTTTTCGGCCAACTAGAGACCATTCGGGACCGCGGCTACGCGCTGGACATAGGCGAGCGAGTCCAGGGCGTCCGCGCTGTCAGCGTCCCAATTATCACACAGGATACAGTCCAAGGTGCCATCACGATAAGCGGGACAACTAGTCGCATGACCCAGGACCGTCTCACCGAGGAACTACCTGTCCTTCTCGCCGAATCGGCCGACGTTATCCAAGTTCAGCACACGCTTACGAGCGGGCGCAGCTGACTGTGCCTGTCCGCGCTACCCTCCTGCCGCTCCGTTATCAGTTCCGCTGGGAGTGTTTGCGAAGCACGCAATGATCATACTACCGTTCCAAGTCTGCTCTGCCTAGCAGGTCTTATAAAACAACACGAACACAGAAAGGGCGGAGAATGCAGACTCACCTACCACTCCACGCTTGGGATGGTACTGGATACCACCGCTAACCGAGAAGCATTGAACTGTGCACCACTCTTGGATGCTCTTGAAACCAAAATAATAATAACCTGGGACGGGGTATCGGTTTGTGATGCCAGATGTTAGCACAGGCGCAACTGTAGCTGCGAGTACGATTAGTGATATAACAGAGAGGGTATACGGGCTCTGTGGCGGACACATCCAGCCAATCTGGGATGCAATAGCCGACACCAATTCCGAAATCGTGGATGTCCGTGACGAGCGGGCGGCGGTCCACGCTGCACACGCGCACTCGGTGGTAACCGATGAACTTGGCGTTGCTATGGTGACCGCCGGGCCGGGGTTTACGAACGCGGTGACAGGAATTGCGAACGCGCACGCGTCCGGCATTCCACTGCTGATCGTGACTGGTCGACCACCGATTCCACAGTTTGACCGTGGCGCACTCCAAGGGACGCCTCACCGTGCTGTTGTTGAGGACATCACTGTCATGGACCGCACGGCGTTCGAACCGGGGAGGGTCAGGGATCACCTCACTGAGGCCGCAGGAGCGGCACTAGACGAACGAGGGCCAGCAGTTGTCGAGGTCCCGACTGACGTGTTGCGCGAGACGCCACAGGTCGTCCCAGATCGGCCCGCACCGACCGAGCCACACCCGGTTGCCACAGACGAGGCAACGTTGGACGATGCCGCTGCCGCCCTGAGCGATGCCGACCAACCGGCAGTAGTGCTCGGTCGCGGCGCGCGTAGTGCGGCGTCTGAGGTCCAGTCGTTCGTTGAGGCCACGGAAGTCCCAGTGCTGACGACCGCTGGGAGCAAGGGGGTCGTACCCGAATCAAGTGAATACCTTGTCCCAGGCGCACGCGGGAACGTTATGGACCAAGCCGACGCATTTCTCATGCTCGGCAAACGTATAGACTTCACATTTGGGTACGGGAGTCCGGCCGTGTTCGGCGACGCTACATTCGTCCAAGTCGACGTGCGCTCGGCCGCACTCCGGCATAACCGGACACCTGACGTCAGTATAAAAGCTGACGTTGCTTCAGCAGTCCCCGGAATTGAAGGCCGAGTCGATGGGCCACTCGCGGACCCGTCTTGGGTCGAATCCCTACAAGAATCTCACGGCCAACGCGCCGAACGTATGGCTGACCGCAAGCGCGACGACGGCGAACCGTTACATCCATACAGGGTCTGTGGCGCGATAGAAAACGCTCTCGGTGACGACACGGTCGTCGTGTGTGACGGCGGTGATGCGCTCTCATTCGGGCGGGTGGCACTGCCTGCCTCTGGCCCAAGCCGGTATCTTGACCCCGGCCCCCTCGGCTGTCTCGGCGTCGGTATTCCCTTTGCGATTAGCGCCGCTATAAACTGTCCGGACTCCGATGTCGTCTGTTTCACCGGCGACGGGTCGATGGGATTCAATCTTGCGGACATTGAGACCGCCGCGCGGGAGGACGCCGACCTGGCAATCGTTGTGGCAAACAACGAAGGGTGGAATATCGAACGCTATGATCAGGTCGAAACGTATGATCGCGAAATTGGCGTTCGACTGAACGATGTCAGCTACGATCAGATCGCGAACGCGATGGGTGCCGAAGGCATCGCGGTCTCCGGAGCAGACGATGTCGACGAGGCCGTCGAGAAGGCGATCGCGAGCGATGGTCCGGTCGTTGTGGATGTCCCAGTTGATCCTGAGGCCGTCAGTCCGGATGCAGCCAACGGCCTCGCACGGGTACCCGACTACCAGCCGCTTGATTACTGGGAGAACTTAGAGCGCGAGCGTCGTGGACTGGACTAAGTTGAGACGGTTTTAGAAGGACAACGAGCAATGCTGAATCCGCCCACGCCTGACGGCGATACCCTTGGAAGCCAGAATATTCGATGGTTGGAGGCGAAATCTATATTAACACCCGGATCAAGCTATAATGTGTGTCACCATTATCAATAACAGAACAAAAGGAACACCTCCCAGATTCTTCGAGCGAGTACTGGGATAAAGAACAGGAGACACGGCCTCCCGAGGAACGAAAAAAAATAATCCTGGAAAAAATAAATAAGCAGGTCAGGTATGCTTACGAGAATTGTGGATTCTACCGAGAACATTACAGTGACGTTGATGTCGACCCGACCAACATCACTTCGTTCGAGGAGTTCGAGCAGCTACCGGTCTTGACCAGTGAGGACCTCAAACAGGAACAAAGAGACCACCCGCCGTACGGTCGATTCCTGTGTATCGACGAAGACGAGATCTCGCGTATCTACGGGACATCCGGGACCACTGGACGTCCAAAGGTATTCGGGATCAGTGACGACGACTGGGACCGCATCGGGGAGTGGCACGCCCAAATCCTCTGGAGCGTTGGATTGCGTCCGTCGGACACCGTCATTATTACCAGTCCGTTTATTCAGTATCTCGGCTCGTGGGGAGCGCTTCGGGGCGTCGACCGACTCGGATGCCAGGCGTTTCCGTTCGGTGCCGGCATGGAAGGGCAGACCGAACAGGCCGTTGAGTGGATCGCGGACCTCAAACCCGAAGCGTTATACGGAACCCCATCTTACGCAATTTACCTTGGAGAAACAGCCAAAGAAAAGGGATACCAGCCCGCCAAGGACTTCAATTTCAAAACTATGTTCTTTTCTGGCGAACCGGGTGCGAGCGTCCCATCGACCCGCAAGCGAATCGAGAACATATTTGACTGCGAGGTCATTGACCAGGGTAGCATGGCCGAGATGACGCCGTGGATGTCTAACTCCGGGTGTCGACATCTCGAGAACGGGATGCATATTTGGCAGGACATCACTTACACTGAGCTTCTCGACCCTGAAACCGAGGAGCTGCGTGACTACGGTGAGGAAGGCGTCCCGACGTACACGCACCTCGGTCGCACCTCCCAGCCAATGATTCGACTGTGGAGCGGTGACATCTCATATTGGGAGAGTCCCGAAGAGACTGACTGTGACTGTGGCCGGACCTATCCGACGCTGCCAAAAGGAGTATACGGCCGAGTTGACGATATGCTGGTCATCCGGGGCAAGAACGTATTCCCCTCGCAGGTTGAGGACCAGCTTCACGCACTCAATGACTTCGGTGACGAGTTTCGAATCGTCGTCGAGAAAGAGGGTGCGCTCGACACACTTGATTTAGTCGTTGAAAAGACTACTGAGAGCACTCTCTCAACCGAGGAGTTCTGTAATCAAGTCCGGAAGTCGGTGAAGTCCGAAATTGGCATCACCCCTAACGTCACTATCGTAAAAAAGGGTGAACTTGACCGAACGCAGTTCAAATCCGATAGAGTCAAAGACAAACGAGAGCTCGATATCAACGTATAGTGTCGCACGATCACCAAACTACAAATAGGCACATGAATTCAGAAACAACCAAACGAACCGATACATGAGTTCACAAAAAAATCAGTCATCTGCTATTGATGAAGCGGACGGAATGTATGACCCGGACGAGATGTCGGACGGATCGATGTATGACGAGGAGCGCCTTGAGGAGTTCCTCGAAGCGTACAACGAATGGGAAGGTGGTACTCTCGAAGAGTGGCTAGAGCTCCATCCCGAGCGCAAGGAGACGTTTAAGACCCTTTCAGGGTACGAGCGCAAGCGACTCTACACGCCCGAGGACATCGCAGATCTTGACTACGAGTCCGACCTCGGCTCCCCTGGCGAACCCCCGTTCACGCGCGGTGCGTACCCAACGATGTACCGCGGGCGCATGTGGACACACCGCCAGATCGCTGGCTTTGAGACTGCCGAGGAGACTAATAAGCGGTACAAATACCTTCTCGATCAGGGCCAGACGGGCCTGTCAACGGACTTCGACCACCCGACGCTAACAGGCTATGACTCCGACGACGAACACTCCGAGGGCGAGGTCGGCCGCATCGGCGTAGCCATCGACACGCTGGCAGATGTCGAGGACCTCTTCGAGGACATTCCTCTCGACGAGGTGTCCACTAGCATGACAATCAACTCTCCGGCTCCGATTCTGCTCGCCTTTTACGTGGCGCTGGCCGACCAGCGCGGTGTCGACAGGGAGGCGCTCCGCGGGACTGTCCAGAACTCAATATTTAAGGAGTTTATCGCTCAAAAGACCTTTGCCCTCCCGCCGCGCCCGAACGTCGAAATCGTCAAAGATGTCATGGAGTACTGTACCGAGGAGATTCCAAACTGGTATTGGGCCAACGTCTCCGGTTACCACACGCGAGAGGCCGGCAGCTCGGCTGCACAGGAGGCGGCGTTCACGCTGGCCGCCGGAATGGGATACGTTGACGCAGGTATCGAGCGCGGGCTTGACCCGGATGACTTCGTCCCGCGGATGTCGTTCTTTTTCGTCTCCCAGACAGACTTCTTCGAGGAAGTGGCGAAGTTCCGGGCGGTCAGACGTATCTGGGCGCGCATCATGGAGGAACGGTACGACGCTGACACCGACGCCGCACGCCGGATGCGCTACCACGTCCAGACTGCAGGAGAGAGTCTCACTGCCAAACAGCCGATGGTCAACATCGTGCGCACGACCATCCAGGCAATGGCGGCTGTGATGGGCGGCTGTCAATCCCTACACACCAACGGCTACGACGAGGCGCTTTCGATTCCCAGCGAGGATGCCATGCGCATCGCACTCCGAACCCAGCAGGTCATCGCTCGCGAGAGCGGCATTACCGAAACTATTGACCCGATGGGCGGCAGCTACTACGTTGAAAAAGCTACGAAAGAAATGGAAGAGCGCATTCTTGAATATCTCGCCGACATCGAGGAGATGGGTGACGGCAACATGAAAGAGGGGATGCTGCAGGGAATCGAGAGCGGCTTTTTCGAGCAGGAAATCGTTGACTCCTCCTACGACTGGGAGAAGCGCAAAACCGAAGGCGATCTAAAGAAGGTCGGCGTCAACTGCTACACGGAGGGCGGCGACACAGAGGATATGGACCTGTTCACCGCTGACCCGGCTACCGAGGAACGCCAGAAGGAACGCCTCCGGAAAGCCAAAGAGGAGCGCGACGACGAGGAAGTCGAAGCACGCATTGAAGCGCTCCGAGAGGCAGTCGAGAATGATGATAACATCATGCCCTACCTGGTCGACGCCGCGAAGGCCTACGCCACGGAGGGTGAGATGATGGGCGTGTTGCGAGATAAATACGGGACCTACGATGACCCTGGGGTGTTCTAAAATGAGTTCAACACAGGATGATCGATCGACGACCACGCGAGTACTGATTGGAAAACCTGGCCTCGATGGCCACGACCGCGGTGCGAAGGTGGTCGCTCGAGCGTTTCGCGACGCTGGCTGTGAAGTCATCTACTCGGGACTGCGACAGTCCCCAGACGCGATCGTCCAGACAGCGATCCAGGAGGATGTCGATGTCCTCGGCCTGAGTATCCTCAGCGGTGCCCATGACACGCTCGTCCCGAAGGTTATAAACCAAATGGAGGAGGCGGGTATGACGGATGTTCTCATACTCGTCGGCGGAACCATCCCCGCTGAGGACGCTGAAGAGTTACTCGATATGGGGGTTGACAAGGTGTTTGGCCCGGACAGCGACATCAACGAGATCGTCGAATTCGTGCAGGAGGCTTAATTTGCTAAAAAGAGGAGCCGAGAGAATGAGCAATCAACACAGGTCCCAGGGCGAACTCGACGAGGAGTTGAGCACTCTGCTTGATGGCGTGCTTGAGGGCGACCAACTGGCGCTTTCGAGACTCATCTCTTGCATCGAGAACGATAGGCCGGGATACGAGGCGGCAGTCAAGGAGTTGCATCGCCACACCACGGGGACACGTACCATCGGTGTCACCGGACAACCAGGTGCGGGGAAGTCGACGCTGGTGGACAAACTAGTCAACGCGTTCCGCGAGCAGGGGCTGACTGTTGGTGTCATCGCGATTGACCCTTCCTCCCCCTACTCGGGCGGGAGCGTCCTCGGCGACCGCGTCCGCCAAACGACGCGTCCGGCCGACCCCGAGGTGTTCTTCCGGTCGATGAGCGCCCGGGGACACACCGGTGGCCTGGCGGCGGCAACGTTCGATGTCATCCACGCCATGGACGCCTTCGGCAAGGATATCACTATCATCGAGACCGTTGGTGCCGGTCAGAATGAGGTTGAGATTGTTCGAGCGGCCGATACGGTCTGTCTTGTGGCTATTCCTGGTGCTGGAGACGACGTCCAGGCGAATAAGGCCGGCATTCTCGAAATCGCCGATGTCTTTGCTGTCAACAAGGCTGATCTCGACGGTGCAAGTGCGACGGCACAGGAGCTGATGCAGATGATACGCATCGGGCAGGATCTTGAAGATGTCGACGCCGGTGTCGAGGACTCCGACCACTGGATTCCGAAAGTCGAACTCACTAGTGCGACTAAAAGTGAGGGCATCGAGGACCTCATCACTGCGCTTGACGACCACTACAAACACCTCAAAGAGTCTGGAGAACTATCGGAGCGGCGCGAGACCCGCTTCGAACAAGAGGTCAACGTTCACCTTGCGAACGAAATAGAGGACCTCCGCGAACAGTTGGTCGCTGCACGTGAGGAGGTACTTGACGAAAGCGGCGATCCCTACACGGTCGCTTACCAGCTTGCAGTCCCGTTCCGCAATGCAGTGGAAGAATCACTAACTGAGGATGGATAACCAACAGGCGATTGAGGCCCCGACCGACCATCTTCACGAGCTCATTAGCGGGTTTCACGCGACCTACCACGTGTACACTGGTGTTGTGTGCGGGATGTTTGATGCTCTGACCGAACCCCAGACAGCTTCATCACTCGCGACGGAGTGTGACCTCCACGAACCGTACGTCCGGGCGTTCTGCGAGGCGGGCCTCAGATGGAAGTTCCTCACAGTCGACCTAGATGTCCCGGGTACCGATGACGACTCCCCGGAGTTTCGTCTTCGGACGGAGTTCGTCAACCTGCTCGCGGAACCAGAGAGCCCGAAGTACATGGGTGATTTCTTCCGGTTTCTCGGTGCTCATCAGGCCGATGAGTACGCGTCCTACACTGAGGCATTCAAGACTGGCCAAACACGTGACACAGAACGTCGCGGGCCCGCGTTCACGATGTCCATCGAGGAGTCTACCCAGGGGATTCAGGACGTGTTCCTGAACCACTTGCTTCCGGAGCTGTCGGCGTTCGAGGCATGCCTCGAGCGCGGCGGACGGGTGATGGATATCGGGTGTGGCACGGGAAGGCTACTCTGCCGGCTCTGCACCCGCTTCCCGGAGATTGAGGCGCTTGGCGTGGACCTTGATGTCGACGCCATCGACAGAGCACGAACGCGAGCCGCCCGTGAGGGGGTCGCTAACCGGACTACCTTCCGGGTGCAGGACGCGAAGAACGTTGACGGTCCGGTCGCGGCGGCGATCATGTTCATGAGTGTTCACGAAATGGCTGTCGAGACCCGTCGAACGCTCTTCGAGCGCCTCTCTGACGTCCTCACCGAGGATGGCGTTGTCGTCGTCTTTGACGAGGTGTATCCGGGGCGGTACGAGGAGTTCGACCAGCGGCCATTCACAGCCGGCGTCGAGACACAGTGGGCGGAACTGACGTGGGGTGCCGATGTCCCAACCAGCGCCGAACACCGCGCTCTTTTTGCAGCCGCTGATTGCGAGGAGCGCGGTTACCGAACGGTGGCCGACCGATTCATTATCCACGAAGGAAGTAAAACATGACTGACGATCCAATTAAACGAACGGTAGCACACGACCGGGATGTCGACGAGTACCGTCACACGTATCCAGAATTCCCCTATGAGGATCGCGTGGCGGAGTTCGCCGCAGCGCTTGAGTCCGACGGGCTTGACGGCGCTGTACTCCCGAACTACATCGACTGCACCTACTTCACCGGGAGCGGGCAGCCGATGCTTTTTTATGTCCCCGCGGGACAGCCAGACAACGCGTGTGCGTTCGTCCGGCGTGCGATGGGGTTTGCTGAGCAGGAGATCGAACTTCCAGCTGAGCAGGTCCGATCGGGCGGGCTCTCCGCGCTTGGAGCGTACGTAGACGACCTCGATACCGTCGGCATTCCGCGGGACGTGATTCCCGCCACCCTCGATGAGCGACTGGCGCAAACGCTCGACGCTAACCTAACCAACGTCTCGGACACGATACTTGAACTCCGCGCGGTCAAGAATGAACAAGAGGTCGAGATGGTGCGAACGGCGGCGGGGTTATTCGAACACGTTGATAAGGCAATCCGCTCGTGCGCCGATCCCGGCGCGACAGAAAAGGAGGTCGCCGGAGCGGTGTCGGAACGCCTCATTTCGGCTGGGATGGACGACCGAGTCTTCTTCCGTCGCTGGAACTGGCGGTTGCCGGCGGCGGGGTTTATCGCTAGCGGTGACACGTTGCCACTCATCTCTGGGCACGCGATGACCGTCACCGGCGTGGGGACGTCCCGAGCCATGCCGTGGGGACCGTCGAACCGCCAGCTTGAACACGGTGACTTCGTCGTCGCCGACGTGGCGCTGAACTACGCTGGCTATCACGGCGATGTCGCCCGAACGTACACGGTGGGCGAACCGACGGTTGACCAGCGCGAGTGGTTCGACATGACCCTCGCTATTCACGAGGCGGCCCGCGAGGTAATCGAGCCGGGGATTTCGGCCGAGGAGCCGTACTTAGCGGCCCGCGACCGAGCAGCCGAGGAAGGCGTCGCGGACTGGCTCTGTGGCTATGCCGACATGCAAGCGCCATATATCGGCCACAGTATTGGACTCGAAGCCGATGAAGAACCGACATTAATGCAGGGCAACAGCACACCCATTGAGGAAGGTATGATACTCACAGTCGAGCCGAAACTTATCCACCCCGAGCGAGGTGCGGCCATGATCGAAGACGACTACTTAGTGACCGATGACGGCGTTGAACGGCTCTCGACGGCACCGCAGAAATTGCGGTCGATTCCCACCGACGGGTGAGTCTGGGAATCGACAGCGCACTGGTGCGTGCTCCAGCCCGCAGGCCGCGTGTCAGGATACCTCCGGACCACGCACCACAGTGGCACATCGTACGTGTGCGAGCGGACGTGCTCTGACGAGAGCGGCCCACGAGTGCGGTGTGAGCGGGATTGATTTAAGTGCGTGCCAGCAGACTGTAGAATATGTTCGGCGTCGTCACGCGAAATAAGACTGAGGTGTCGTGGCCGGAGTTCAACCGCGCGTTTTATGAGGTGAAGGATGTCACGGGACGGACAACTGACCCCGTGCAAGGGAGTACGAGTATGATCTCCTGTTTCGGGGACAACAGAGTCCGTGAGGACGACCCCTCGCTAGTCCCCGTCTCCGAGGACGGCGAGATGGCGACCCGGGATCGGAAGTACTTCGACTGGAGCTACGTCTGCCCGAACGCAACCGAGTACCGCGCACAACTGCTTAAAAAGATCTCGGCCGCAGCCGAAGTGACGACGGACCTGCGACTGGATGATATCGGCTTCCCACGGCCCGAGTACTGCCACTGCACGCGGTGTGAACGGGCCTTCGCCGACAGCGACACTGACGACTGGTGGGAGTGGCGCAACGACGTCATCGCCGAGTTCGTCAGCGAGGCCAGCGAACGGATCCCAGGAAGAGTGTATATGACCCTCTATCCGAATCCCTACCCTAACCATCTTAGCAAGCGCGCGGGTATTGCCCCGGAGACGCTGGCCGGAAGCGTCGACGAGTTTGTTATACCGTTGTACGACCTATCCTACTCAACGACCTACTGGCTCGAGATACTCGCGCAGGGATTCCAAGATGCGCTCTCGAAGCCGTTCAGCATCGAACTATATGCGGTGAACGTTGACCATGATAACCTCGTCCAGGCGTCGACCGTCGCCGACAACTACGCTCACTCGGTTTTGTACGCCTACGATGCCGAGGCGGCGAAGGCAGTTGTTACCGAACTCCGCGAAAGCGGGATAGCCGACTCAGACTGATACCTACAACCGGCCCCCACGAATGGCGCAGTTACCCCTGTATGGCCCCGAGTCGGACGTTTCAGAGCAGCGCCGGTGACCACGCTGATACGCGGGTGGGACTGGACTTGTGTCAAGATCGCCCCACAATCGAGCAATCGTGCCCCGTGTACTAGCAGCTGGGTACTCATAGGAACAATCATAACACTTAATATCCATTATTGCGTCGTGTCTGCCATGCGGAATGAACACATACCCCTTAGTCGGAGAAAGACGATCAAACAAGCCGGCGCCGCTGGCGTCGTCGGACTCACAGGTGGCCTTGCAGGTTGTACCGACAGTGGTGAAAGCGGCGAAAGCGGCGGCAGTGGCGATGGCCTTGATTCGATTCACGTTGGTCTCGCAGACCCCTTCAGTGGCGTGTACGCGAACTTAGGATCAGCCGAACAACAGGGTGCAGAACTGGCGATGGCCGATCTGGAAGAGGAACTCGGCGTCAGCATCAACCTGACGACGGCGGACACCGAAGCTAATCCCGATACGGGAGTTCAGCGTGCCCAGCAACTGGTTACAGAGGATAACGTTGACCTTTTGATGGGTGGTGTTTCCTCCTCAGTGGCGATTGCTATGGGTCAGTGGGCGACTAGAAACAGCGTAGCATTCATGGCCGCTGGGAGCCACTCAGATGCGACGACGGGCGGTGATTGCGCGAAGTATATGTGGCGGGCGCCGAGTTCAAATACGATGCTTGCGCGTACAGCGGGTTCCGCGATGGCCGACTACGCGGACTCCTACGCCATCATGTTCGCCGACTACACTTGGGGGCAAACGGGCCGCGACGCCGTCCAAAGTGTGCTTGAAAACAATGGCGTCGAAGTTGTTGACACCATCGCTGTCCCGCTGGGTGCTGACGACTACACAAGCGCGCTGAACCGCATCGCTGATACCGACGCGGAAGCGATGGCGAACGTGACCGCCGGTGCGGACACGACCCGTAGCTGTCAGCAGTATCTTGACAGCGGTTTGGCCGGCGAAATAAAGATGAGTGGGGTCCTTCTCGAAGATCAGAACCTCTACTCACTTGGAAAGGAAGGCGTCGCACAAATGGGCGTCTGGGGGACCGTCTGGAGCCCTAACGTCACGGAAGGGAACACACAAGAACTCAATGAGCGAGTTGCCTCCGAGTACGACCGAACCGCTTTCTCGCGTCATTACCTCGGGTACACCTCGATGGACCAGATGGTGCGGGCGGCCAATCGTGCTGGGTCGACCAGCGCGGAGGATATTCGCAACGAACTCGAAGGCCACGATTACACCGATGTCGGCCTCCTCGATGGGACTCAGAAGTGGCGCGCCTGTGACCACCAGAACATGAAGCCAACCTACGCTGTCCAGGCGAAAGACGTTAGCGAGATGGGAGACGAGAGCCCACGGCAATGGTTCGAACAGGTCAACAAGACCCAGGCGGACGAGGTCATTCGATCCTGCGACGAAACCAGTTGTCAGATGGAATAACCGGCTGACCGTAACATCTAATATCCAGTCTTATCATACTATCTGCATATGAGGGTGACACACAATGTCAAATAAAACAGCATCACACGAACCGCGTTTTGGCCGTCTCGTTACATCTCTGGTCAGGATGCGCTCGATTTGGAAAGTGTTGTATGCCTTACTCGGGGCTTGGATGGTGCTCACTATCGCTGTCAGCACGAATCTGTTTTTTGTTCAATTATTAAACGGCTTCGTGTACGGCATGATCCTAGTTATGATTGCACTCGGTCTATCGCTCATACTCGGGCTGATGGGCGTCATCAACTTCGCTCACGGGTGGTTCTTCATGCTCGGCGGCTATTTTGCCTATGCTATCGTCGCACAGTTGCAGTTGTCGATATGGATCGGACTAGTGGTTGCACCGCTGCTGGTCGGCCTCCTCGGCGTCGTCGTCGAGCGATTTCTCCTCAGGCGACTCTACGGAACTGAACCGATAAACGGGCTATTGCTAACCTTCGGTATTGCGCTAATGATTGAGGAATCCATCCGGTACGTCTGGGGCTCGACACCGCTATCATTCGACGCCGATATACTGAGTGCACCCGTACCTCTCGGTTTCACCGAAATTGCCGGGCTACGGCTATTCACGGCTGGTGTCGGCGTCTTGGCGGTCGTCCTGACATACCTGATGATTGTCCAAACTGACTTCGGGCTGTCTATCCGGGCTGGTGTCGAAGACGCCGAGATGACCGAACTCGTCGGCGACAACCTTCCGGTAAAGTTCACGGCCCTGTTCTTTACTGGCTCGGTCCTCGCGGGACTCGCAGGTGTCCTGCGGGGCGCGGAGGCAGGGCTCGACCCCGGAATGGGGGCGCTTTTTATTATCCTCGTATTCGTCGTCATCGTTGTCGGCGGAATGGGGAGTTTGTTCGGAAGCGTCGTTGGCGGCCTCCTGATCGGCGTGGCGATGTTCCTCGCCCCGACGATGTTAAATGCACTTGCCCTGACAACAGGGCTCGAATGGATCGCCATCGACGGCGTTCGACGCATCGTTCCATTCATCCTGATGATCGTGGTATTGCTTGACCGACCACGCGGCCTCTTCGGAGAGGAGGACTTCCTCGAATGAACCGACTCCGTCGTATCTGTGGCCGGTCGCCCGTCAACCGCTGTGATACTGAGGGAACACGTTATGAGTGACACGAGACCGACTACTACGGAGAAGTTCAGGCGGATCGTCAACGGCACGTCGATCAGAACCGCGCGACAATTCGAAGCATTGTTTATTTTAGGGCTAGTTGCGTTCGTGGTGGCTCTCCCGACAATAGCCGAGACACTAATGGGGTTTCGAGGCGTCGCCTCAAACATTCTTATTTGGATGCTGTTCGCAGTCGCGTTTAATATCCTTCTCGGGTACGCGGGTCTGCTTTCCTTTGGACACGCGATGTTCCTCGGCGGGAGCATGTACATTGTCGCTATCACGATGCGGGAGCTCGGTGCTGCGATGGTCGTCCTCGGTTTCCCGCTCGCGCTGTTGGCTGCTGGCGCTGTCGCGTATGCCATCGGGAGGCTCATCGTCAACAAGGGAGAGATCTATTTCGCTTTGTTGACCATCGCCTTCGGCGAAATCATCTGGTTCATCGGCAACAGTGACCCCGGTGGTCTCACAGGCGGCAACGACGGCCTCTCGAGCGGCATGCTGCCACCGTTCGTTGAGGCGTTTCGGGGGCAATTACGAGTGGTTTTCGGCTCCATAGAGTTCCCCATCTACTGGGCAGTTGGAGTGCTGTTCGTCGTCGGAGTCTACCTCCTTTTCCGCATCGCGCGGTCGCCGTTCGGTCGGACGATCCGGGTCATCAGCGAGAACGAACAACTTGCCCGGAGCATCGGCATCAACACCTATCGATACAAGATCCACACGTTTGTCATTAGCGCCGTCTTCACGGCGTTGGCCGGCGGGACACTCGTTCTCGTCAACCAGAGTGTCGCGACGAGTCAGTTGACTTGGCATACCAGCGGGGAGGTCGTCATCATGGCAATACTCGGCGGTATAAGCAGTTTCGTTGGGCCAATGGTCGGTGTTTTCCTGTGGTTCTTCGCCGAGTACTCACTTACCGGCATGGAGAGCCTCGGTGAACTTCGCCATCACTGGCGGTTCGGCCTCGGACTGCTGTTCGTCGTGGTTGTCCTGTCTGCTCCCGAGAAAGGAGCCTACGGCGTTATCAAGGATGCGGGCATGTGGGTAATGAACAAACTCACAGGTGAGAACTGATATGACGGAGACGATCAAAATGAAACAACAGCCCGTCGAAGACGAAGAAACGATACTCAAAGTACGGAATCTCACCAAAAAGTTCGGCAAGGTCGTTGCTAACGACGAGATATCCCTTGACGTAAAAAAGGGTGAGATGCACTCAATTATCGGCCCGAATGGTGCCGGCAAGACGACATTTTTTAATCTTATGACCGGCGTCCTTGCCCCAACTGAGGGAGCCATCTACTTCAAAGGCGACGAGATTACGAACCTGCCGATTGAGGAACGTTCCCAGCGCGGACTCGGCCGCTCCTACCAGAGTAACGAGATGTTCTTCGACCGGAGCGTTCTTGAAAACGTCCGAATAGCGGTACAGACTGCCGACCGCGGGCTTTTCAGTTACGACATCTTGTCGCGGGCAGACTACAACCACAGAGAGGATGCAGCTGACCTCCTCAACCGGGTTTACCTCACTGAAGAACGCAACACGGTCGCCAGAAATCTTTCGCATGGCGACCAGCGTCGCCTCGGCATCGCAATCTCTCTTGCGACCGATCCAGACCTGCTCTTGTTGGACGAACCGACAAGCGGGATGGGTCCGGAGGCTACTAACGAGACGGCGGAGCTCATCGAGAGCATCGGCGAGGAGTTCGACATTCCCATCGTGCTCATTGAGCATGACATGAGCGTCGTCATGGGAATAAGTGACCGTATTAGCGTCCTATACAACGGTACCCACATCGCCACGGAGTCGCCCGAGGAGATACGCGACAACGAAGAGGTACAAGAGGCTTACCTTGGCGGTATGAAAGAAGAAGAGGGGGAGGTCTGACATGGCGCTACTCGAACTTGAGGACCTCTGTGCCGGATACGGCACCGGACAGGTACTCTTCGATGTCTCATTAGACATCGAACGGGGAGAAGTGGTTTCGTTGCTCGGCCGCAACGGCGCTGGAAAGTCGACTACTATGCGGTGCGTAGCGGGGGCGGAACCGCCGTTCATCCAAGGCGGTCAGGTGCGGGTGGCAAATAAAGACATCACCTCGCTGGAAACGCACAAACGAACGAACCGTGGCATCAGCTACGTACCCGAAGAGCGTCGAGTGTGGCCAGGGTTGACAATATCGGAGAACATCCGGATGGCAATCAAGAACGCCGATGATCCGATGTCGATGGACCGGGTGATGTCACACTTCCCGCGCCTGCAGGAACTCAACGACAAGGCCGCGCGAAACTTGAGCGGCGGGGAACAGCAAATGCTCGCCATTGCACGGGCGTTGGCCAGTAACCCCGAGATCATGTTGATGGACGAACCGAGCGAGGGCCTCGCTCCGTTCATCGTCCGTGATGTTGAGGAAGTAATCAAGACGCTGAACGAAGAGGAGAACCTCACTATCTTCCTCGTTGAACAGAACGTGGTGATGGCCATGGACGTCAGCGACCGTCACTACTTTATTGATCAAGGAAAAATAGTTGACACGTTAACGCCAGCCAAACTCAAGGAAAACCCCGAACTGCGGCAGAAGTACTTGAGCGTCTGACTGCCAGTTCCGTTTCGTTGACCCGCCAACGTTCAGTACTCGACACCCGATCTCGGCCCAAAACCGTCCCGGAATGGGTGCTTGATGTCCCCCATATAAGTCACGTAGTCGGATTTGTTGACAAGCCTTGATGGCGCGTCACGCCCGGTGATTATCAGTTCGACCGATGTCTCCTTGGATTGGATGATGTTGAGAAGGCACTCCTCGTCCGCTATGTCAAGCGAGTACAGCGTCAACAACTCGTCGAGGACGACTACGTCTCGGGTGGCTGATGCGACCGTGTCGGTGGCTGTCTCGAGTGCTTTCATAAGCGTTTCTCGCTCCGATCCTGAGAGGTCGGCCTGCGTTCGTGCGTGACCGGCCGGGAACTGCTTGACCTCGACTCCGGGAACGTCCCTGAACAACTGCACTTCGCCGTACTGTTCGCGCATCTCCGCTGCGCCCTTCATAAACTGGAGGATAGTAACCGTCTGCCCGTGTCCAAGTGCGCGAACACCCAACCCCATCGCAGCCGTCGTCTTTCCTTTCCCTGGACCGTAGTAAAGATGTACGAGCCCATCTTGAGTTTTTAAATTAGCCATGTGAACGGTTTGTCACTCTCAAATAAAAATGCATTGTTCACAATCTTCTTAACAGACTTATTTTCAACTAGTCAGGGTAACGAACTTCGCTTTATGTTCGCGGACACAGCTCCGCTAGAATGAGAGTCGACCCCGCAAAGCCACACATACGAGGCAGTTCACCGGAACACATAATATTCAGCAAAGACTGCGTGTAGTGATGCAATCGTTCAAAATTGCTGACGACGTGTACGCTATCGATCTTGAGATGTTCGATACGGAGGTGTTGGCCGCATACGTTGTCGACAGCGACGAACCACTACTTGTTGAGACCGGCTATCCCAACGGCGTTGATATACTCCGTGACGGGCTCGAATCCGTAGGTGTCGCTTTCTCAGACATAGAGCACGCAGTAATCTCGCACGTTCATATTGACCACTCTGGAGGCGCAGCCGCGCTGGTTGAGGCGAATCCTGATGTCAGCGTCTACATCCATGAGGCGACGGCGGATCACCTTCTGGACCCGGTAGCCCTGATCGATAGTAGTCGGGACGCTATGGGCGTTCACTTCGAGAAGATGGGTGAACCAGACCCCATTCCGGCTGAGAACGTCGTCCGTGTCAACAACGATGGTGCCGAAGTCCATCTCGGCGACCGCTCCGTTTCCGTGGTATCGACACCCGGCCACGCGCCGGACCATCTCTCCGTGTGGGATCCCCAAGGTGGGACACTGTTTGCTAACGAAGCCATTGGATCATATTACCCCCGGATGGAACGATGGCTTCCACCGTCGACGCTGCCTCATTTTGATATTGAAGCGGTTCGGGAGACCATTACCAATCTCCGCGAGTTCGATGCCGACCGGTTGGCGATGTCACACTTCGGCGTTCGGCCAGATCCAGAGGCCGCATTAGAGGCAGCCGCCGCAGCACTCGACCGGTTCGAGCGCCGGATTCCCCAACTGTACGAGGAACACGGAGATCTTGAGGCGACAGAACACGCCGTTCGAGCGGAACTCGTCGCACTAGAAGGATACGACGGGGCTATTGAAGACTTCGAGACGCGGTTTCAGACACAAGGGTTCCTCAGATACGCGGGCCTACTCTGAGACTGCCCGGGGACCAGCTCGCCGAATAGTATAAAAAATCACACATAGCATTTAATTATCTTCCCTCATATAAATTGGGTTGACCGGCATATGAATATTCGACACGCACAACCGGGCGACATCGCTGACATACGACGTGTCGCGGAACGCACCTGGGAAGCCGACTACCCGGACATCCCACATCGGGAGAACATAGATGAGGTCGCCGACGAGTGGTACTCTGACGACAGGATGAGTGAAGAATTGAAAAACGAGGACGCAATCGTCGCCGTCGCGGAGGAAGACGGTGACATCGTCGGGTTCGCACACGGAATCTGGGCGCGACGGACGGGACACATTCTCCGAGTGTATACTGACCCGGACCACAGGGAGTGTGGAATCGGGCGGGAACTCCTGGCGACCGTCCGCGACACGCTGCTCAAACGGGGGTCCGACCGGATCCAAGCGATGGTTCTTGCGGAAAATGAACTCGGCAACCAGTTCTACCAGAACGCCGGGTTCAAGAAGATAGACGAGGACAAGACGACGATTGGCGGAGAGACGTACACCGAGAACGTGTACCGCCGCGCAGGGTAGTGGCCAAGATATCGGATGTCACAGGGGACGCCGCCCCGTTCTCCTTCCACGTATTTACTACGGCTTCGGGGAGTGACACTGCTTGTTCCGCTGGAGCTCCCGCTCGTCCAGACTCGAATACACCGCCAGCGGGTCGGGTCGAGAACCAGAGTTCTCACTGCCCAACAGTGAGGTACGAACGCGACTACTTTTCGGCGTCAATCGGGTTTCCGTCTTCATCGACTGTGTAGGTATCGCCGTTGATGACTGCGGGCGAGTGGATAAACATAGCACGGAACGTCTCGTCGGCGTCTTCAGGGTTTCGTGGGTAGTGCGGGACGCCCGGCGGAATGAACACGAGGTGTTCGTCTGCGTGACATGGAACCGGCTCGCCGTCGATGATTATCTCCCCTTCGCCTTCCATCCCATAAAACGTCTCTCCGCTGTAGCGATGGACGTGCCGTGTCACCTCTTCCCCTGGGTCGACGTGGATGATGCCCTGGTCGAACATCTGGGTATCATCTTGATCGGTATTCATCAGGAACTGGATTCCGATACCCAGTCGGTCACGAACCTCCGGTTCGTCGACTTCATACAGGTTGTATGAGTTTGAGTGATCCATGCTCAATCTTGTCGTAAATTTACATCCAGGGGTAATAATAGTACGGTTGCGTTGTCGGTTTTGAGCCCGTTTGCACGGTGGTCAGTCCTAATAGTAGAACCTAGTTCTTACTGTACTTATTAGGCCTCCTGTCTCAATCTCGCCTGAAATGAAGGCCGTCTGCTAACAGTTATACATCCTCGAACGGCGTCTCAAATCGGGGAGATCGGCGACGTAAGCAGAACAAGGAATCCAGTAAGTGTAATCACGCTGAGGATGGAGGAAATAAGAACTGTCGTCCCAATATACTCGGCAGCGGTAAACCCTCGGTCGGCGTTACCGAATTCTATAGCCAGCGCGAGTGGCGTTACCGCGGTCGGCATCGCGCTTTCGAGGACAAACACGCGGCCGACAGTCCCTGTGAGACCGATAGCCAGTGCGATGCCGATGGCCAATACCGGGGCCAAGAGCAGTTTCAGCAGCACACCCGGGGCTACACGCCGGAGGGAAATAACGTTCTCAACGTTCGCTAACTCGATACCGAGGAGCAACAGCATGACCGGGATGGCGGCGTCACCAGTGAGCCGTATCGTCTCCATGGCTGTGCTGCCAACCGGTGGGACAATATCGAGATAGCGGGCAAGGAGTCCCCCAGCTGTCGCGTACAGGAGCGGTAATTTACTAATGCGACCTAGTATCGATCTTGCCGAAATCGCCTCACCACGTGAGGCGACGTAGACGCCGAAGGTGTACATGAACACCGACTGCCCGATTACGAACAGCACTGCAGCACTACGCCCGACCGCGCCGAACGCAAACATCATGAATGGGATGCCAAAGTTCCCAACGTTCGGGAAGCTCGTTGATAAAACGAGGCCGTCAAGCGCTGAGTCGGAGTGAGGGACGACACGCCCCGTCAGTTCCGCGACCGCAGCTATGGAACCCGTGAATAGCGCCACACCGATCAAAAAAAGTGCCGTTGTCTCGGCAGTAATTTCAGATGTGGCGAGGCTGTAGAACACAAGTGCAGGCAACAAAACGTAGATAGAGACTGTCGCCAGTGGTTCTGCGTCTACCGGGCGGGTCCTCGAGAGGAGATAGCCCACGACCGCGATAGCGAGTATGGGCAATATTGCGGATACCATCAGGGAGGGAATCGAGGTCATGACGTTATGCTCCGCTCGTCGAGTGACCCCGGAAGTGACCGTACGAGTTCATCGGCTGGTCGGCGATTACACATTCGTAACGCCTTCCGGTGTCCCTCGCATCCTGTCAGTTGTCCACGCCGGAGCGGAAGCGAAGCCATGGCCTGGCGATCCGGAGAACGTACTTGACGCACCGGACTTCCTTTCAGCCGTTGCCGGCCCCCGGTAGCTCTTGAGAGCCTTCGGTATCCACCTGTCGCTGTCCATCGTTTTGTTTTTGCCGCCGAACGAGACCCACATCGTTTCGTCCTCGTATTCAGTATAACTGTATATTTGGTACATATGATCGGCCTCACGAAGAAAACCGAGGGGGCATCGGCCGGGATGTCACTGTGCGGAACTAGATCTTTCGTGTTTTCTTCGTAGTCCATGACCCAGAGGGCAAGAATTCATATCGATTCAAGAGGTACCGTGCCTGCGCCTTGGCCAACGGTTCTGTCAGTACGTTCGACGCCGGGTTGCGTTCCATCTAAGCCATCTCCGGACCCCATCTGTATATAATTAGTCCCAACAGCCCACTAATACCGGCTACTCCCTGTAATAGAGTTATTAACGGTACCGAATCCGCCACTTTCCTGCTGGCTTAGCTCGGAGCGTCCGAAGCTAGTATTACAAGCAAATAGTTCGGTGTGGTAGCGGGTAAAACTGTGCGTCCGACACGACGGCATGGACGCGTCAAACCGGTCAATGCGCCGGGTTCCTCTCGGTGACGTTGATCGCGTTAGTTGACAACGCGGCCGAGAATAAACAAGGAGTCCGAGAATCTGCTCGGGTATGCGACCGCTCGTTCGTTGGCCCGTCTGCTTTCGCGTGGAAAACGACCACACGCCGTTCGACGCTGGAATAAACAACCCGAGCATGATAGAGCTTTGCGCACGACCTGTCCTCAGTAAAGCGGACGACCGGCGGATCAAGTTCGTCATCGTACGAGTCTATCCGCTCTGCAAGCTGCTCTATGTGGTCCTTCCGGACTGTGTGCGTCCTGGTTTGGTTCGGGGGTGACGGGGGCCGTTTGGACGATGTGTGGGTGGTTCTGTATTTTCCACAACCGCTCACCGATACTGTTACGACCGACTGATCTAATCGTTCCGACGAGTGGGGTAACTTCGTCGGCGCTTCGGTACGCCTCAATCCGGAGGCTCCCCTTCGAGATTCGACTTATGTCCCGAAGATCATTACCTTCGGATTCTCACTAGTGGAACTGATACCATCTATTTCGACTGTTTTCGTGACACCACCAACGAGAGCGATTCTCACCGGTACTTACCCAGCAGGTGTAGTCGCTCATGCAACAAACCGTGCTGGTTATGACCGACGTTTAGTATAACAAGAGTGGTATGACACATTGAATTAAATTCTGCGATAGTCAGGTTTTAAGTACTCCTTCCGCTGACGTCGGCTCACTTCTAGTTTTACTCTGAACTAGCTGGACATCGCGTTTCGAGAGGATTTTCTAGTTCAGGCCGATACACCCCAAATTATATTATATCGAGTACATATATCAAATTGTTAACTGAACTCGTTGCAGTTCAGAAAGCATTAGATTCGGCCTGGAGAGACACAATGACAAGCAGAATCATAGTACTCGTTAAACGACAACAGGAACAGTCCGACAAGACGGTTGAGACGCACGCAGAGCGACTTCGCGACCGGGAGGTCGCGGAAAGCGTCGTCGTTGAGCGGTACCCTGACGCTACCGAAAGAGCAGATCTTACCGTCGACTATAGTGAACGAGATACTGAGGAAGTATACGTCGTGCCGATGGTTTCAGCGCAGACAAAGGGAACACAACAGGCAATGACAACGATGGCGGAATATATTGCGGGTTCGGCGACATTTTGCAACCCAGTCGGATATAGTCCGTTCGTTACCGACATTATCGTTGATCGGGCGTCTGAAGTAGTTGAACCGGCAGCCGATGTCTCGCTCATTCTCATCAGCCTCGGGAGCAGTTCATTACCATACCAGCGACGAATGCTCTGTTACCACCGAACGCGACTGTTAGAACAGACCGCCTACGGCGAGGTGACGATATCCCATCTGCTCCAAGACCCCACTGTTGAGTGCGCCCGGCACAACGTCTCAAACGAGCACACCGTTGCAGTGCCTGTATTTGTCTCATCAAATGTGACCACGCGCGAGGAGATCCCACAGAAACTCGGCGTTGACTCCGGCAACATAGACTACACGGACCCGCTCGGGACTCACCTGCGTCTCACAGACGCTATCCAGGCAGAAGTGGCCAAACAGCGTGCAATTAGAGATCAGCGAGGCAAATCGGATAGACCGATATTCGGGATGCCGAGTGACGATTCCCACCAGCCAGTGACCATCTCAAGATCGACCCACGGGAGTAAGTTGTGACCGAAGTGTGAAACTGACCGCACTCACCTCGCTGCACGGCTAACTATTCAACTCGAGAGCTGTATCTCACCCGCCTTCGCATCCTCCGATATGAGGTCGTGCCAGAGGTCTTTCTGTTCGGGGTTGATGCGAAGCGGTATCCGGAAGTTCGTTCCCCGGTCGGGACGCGGAACCCACCACGTGAACTCGTAGTCACGTTCTTCATACTGGTCGAATCTTACAGCTTGGTTCGTGAGCTGTACCGGGTGGCCGTCGTCCAGCTGTTTGGCGTTGTACGTCTTCCGAAGCTTCGGGACGTAGTTGCAGAGCGCGGTTTTGGCTTGGTACGGCAGGTTGTAAGGAATGTCTCTTGTAGACCGTCGCGGTACGTGTCGGGCAGGCCATTGAGCTTTGACTGCTTGTGCGCGGTGGGTGGCGCGAACGTAGCCTGCAACGTTTTCGTGACGGTCGTGGACACGCTACTGGTCCTCTAAGTAGTTCATGAGTACGTCGATGCTCACCTGTCCGGTAGTGGCGAGGAAGTATCTCGGTTGCCGGAACGCCTCGTCGAGCGCCTGCCGGACCTCGGGATTCTCGTATTGAAAGAAGGCAGGTACCTGAACCGTAGTACATATATGACGTGGCTGTGCGACAGCTATTCGATTGATAGCGGCCGATAGATACACATTTCATTTTTAACTAACTAATAAAGCCCGTATAGGTTCCTGTTAGAACATGATGTCAACTGCGTTTGGGAGGTGGTTCTACGGAGACATCAAGCAGTATCTGAACGATATCTCTGCACGAGAATAAGAGATCTTTGATCGATACTCTCGAGTGTTTATTACAGATGCGTACGCTCAGACGCGTTTGTGCTCGTAGTCGGAATTAAATTTACGTATATTTGTTTTTATACTTATCCAGATAGTGAGAATACCGCAAGGAGATCTCCATTATCACCATATCCACCAAGTGTGCCATCACCACCGCCTTGAATGGCAACGTACTGTTTATCAGTTCCAGGGTCGTACCAGCTAACAGGGTCGCCACCGAGTCCCGGTCCGAGGTCGTGTGACCAAAGTTCTTTACCTGTCTCGGTATCGAGTGCAAGAAGCTCACCTTCGGCTGTGCCTGCAAAGGTCAAGCCTGTCGAGGTCGTCATCAGCCCGCCCCACGGTGACTCGTTGCGCCAGATCCGCCACTCTAAATTGCCAGAGATCGGATCAATCCCAGCGATGTACCCCTTGTTGTTGTTCCAGCCCTCGATATCTTCGTCACCTGGTGCAAGTGCCCATTCATCTAATGCCAAGTAGAGTTCGTTCGTCTTGTAGTCGATATTGGTATAGGAAACCTTTACCGGCCTGTTCGTTCCTTTGATAACGGCTATTTGTCTCTCCGGATCGTAGGTGGGTGGCTGATGGTTCGTGCCGCCGATAATATTTGGAGTAAACCACGGCGCGTTTTCGTAGTCCTCAAACACCGGCTGCATGAAGTGGTTGATCTTCTGCAATGGGGCTTCGCTGCGGGTAACGAGCCGCCCTGAATCTAATTCCACGGTGTACATCCAGCCGGATTTCCCAGCCCACGAAGCAAACTTCTTTGTTTCACCGTTTCGCTCTGCCTCAAAAATGAACGGTGGCTGAGAAGAATCATAATCCCAAACATCGTGCGGGACATCTTGATAATTCCACTGCGGTTCGCCAGTGTCGGTATCAAGCGCTAATTTGCCCGACGTGTACTGGTTCCATCCTGGCCTAACAGAGCCGTCAAAGTCCGGCCCGGGGTTGCCCATCGGGAACACTACGGTTCCGCTATCTGGGTCGAGAGCCGGCGGCGACCAGGCGTTTCCACAGCCGTGTTTCCAAGAGTCACCAACCCATCGTTCAGGCGGAGTCGTATTCATCCGCCATTCGCGGCTTCCATCCTCCATATTGATAGCATCGATCCACCCGGTGACGCCCCACTCACCGCCGAAGCTTCCTTTAAACAGTTTGCCGTCGTACGGATAAGCTGGAACAGACGATGCAAATCCAACGTTCTTGACGTAATCAAGTTCCTCGTGAATCGGCCCATCTGCCTCTTCACCACGGTACTCGGCGGCTGCATTGTAATTCCACTTCTCGTCGCCGGTGTACCGATCGAGCGCTATCGTACCGTAATCAACGGTACTTTGATAAATAGTATCATCGACTACCGTGACACCACGGTTGGCCGGGTGCTGGCCGACCGTGGTGTGTGCATCATAACTCCAGTGCCAAAGGACCTCTCCATCACGAGCATTTATCGCCCTCAGATGATCCGGCCCATTGGTCTGATACATAATCGGTGGACCGCCGTCTCGCGAAGGAACAATAAGCGGTGTCCCTTGATAATCGCCAGGATCAACACCGACGTTAAATTTGTATTCTAACGAGAGTGCGTAGACATTGCCCTTGTGGATAACATCAGCTGTAGTGTGACGATGGTTTTGATGATTTCCTCCGTATATCAACCAGCTTTCGGGGTCTGACGCCGACTCCCTTATCATATCCATCGTGACGTCAAACTCAGGAATGATGCTGGTGTCATTTCGTTCGAGTGTCGACTCGCCCGGCTTATCAGTAGTTTCGTGTTTGCTCATTGGCTTGCGCCTCCTCGAGGAGCGCGCTCAGTGTCACTAATACGTATCATGTCATCCGCGAGATGCTCCTGACCCATTATCATCGTTGCGCTTCCGGCTGTCAATAAAGCTGAAAGCTCTTTATCCGATATTTTCCCACGAGCGAGCTGCTCCGTGGCGGCTCCAAAGAGATAGAGCCCCCCGAGCATCGCCTTGATATCGCTCACCCCTTTTGAAACGAGATCGTCCGTCAAGAGGACCCCGTTTTGCCAGAGCCAGTTATCAAGCCCGTCAAGCCAGTGAAGCGAACCCTCCGCTGCACGGTGATGGACGGGGGGGACGAACTCCGGGCGTAGCTCTTCACCGGTCAACTCGTCGGGGTACAGTTCAATTGGCATCCACTTCGAGAGGTGCGCATTGTTATTGACCACGCTCATCATGAGTGCTGTCCGTTCACTAGCGTCGAATCCGACTTCCGCCAATAGCCCGCTCAACGTTCCCGAACTGATTACGCTTTTGGCAGATTCGGCAACATGGCTGGCGGTGAACGGCTCTAAATGCTGCTCGGCGGTCGAATAGAACCCGACCTCAAGCAGATGCTCATTGATCGCCCAACCTGGCTCGGCTAACTCCGAATAGGCGGTCCCAACTTCTTCGGGAATCCCCATCGCTGCAATCTCTGGTATCCGATCCAACTGATCGGCGACCCCTGCACTGCCAGCACTCAAAACCGAGGCAGTTAGGCTTCCGGACAGGTCTTGACGGAGAGCCTTCCCCATTGATTCTAGTTCTGCGGCACCTCCCGCTGTGGTGGCCGACTGTATGCTCTCAAGTGTGAACTTTCCTCCGACACCAACAGATCCCGCAACTCCGAGTGCTTTCAAGAAGTCACGACGCTCATTTTCGTCAATGTACTGGTCGTTGTAGTGCTCCACACACACCGTAAGAGCTAATCCATAATAAATTTTTATCCGTTAACAGGCGGTCAGCGCATACGTTTGCCCCCAGAGCGATTTCAGCGACCCTTGGTAGGAGCCGGACAGCAACCGTCGTAGGTTGATCGGTCGCGCACACCGGGGTCGGGTGCGTGACCGCGTAGCGTATGGGGGTGAAGTGCGCTGGTCGCAAACAGGGAACAGGCGTGGGCCTGAACGGTCACCATCGAGGAACGCACGCTGATGTTTCTACGTGTATTTCAATCTCTATAACAGCGTCTCAGGAGAGATAACTGATCATGCAATCTATGTGGGTGCATTGTCAGCCGTGGTTCTACACGCTTGACACGTTATGTCATGGCAGTTGAATCCAAAAATTAATGAAAAATCAGCACGTGACGGCTATCATGGAGCAAGATTATGCACGACGCCGAGTCTTGAAAATGGCCTGTGTAGCCTCTGGCACCGTGATCGCCGCATCTTCACGAAGCTCTGCTACGGGGAGCGCTGCAGACTTCGCTGATATCGTGCTTGATGGCCAGACCGGGGGGTGGACTGGCCGCAAGCCGGCAGTCATCGAAGATGAAAGCAATCCCGTCCTCACGTTGATCCCTGGAAAGGAGTACATTGTGTACTGGGAGAACATCGATGGAGCCCCACATAATTTCGCGGTTATAGATGAAGATCGCAACAATATCGTTGAGAGTGATATAATCTCCGGCGAGGGGAACTCTCAGACATTCACTTTTACTGCAACGGAGGAGATGGATCGATATTACTGTGTTGTGCATCCAGGGCAAATGGAAGGTCCGATTGAGTTCAGTTCCGAGGGCTTCCCCTCCGAGTCTAGCGAGAATGCAGGATCGGAGCCAGATACATCGGAGTCAGACACGCCAGAACCAGACACGCCAGAACCAGATACACCGGAACCAGACACGCCAGAACCAGATACACCGGAACCAGACACACCGGAGCCAGACACACCGGAGCCAGATACACCGGAACCAGACACCCCAGAACCGGAAGGGCAAGGCGGATTTGGACTCACAGCCGCAATTACAGCACTCAGCGGTGCGGTTGCGCACTACTTGCGTAAAGAGAGCGGCGACCAGTAGCGGCACATGCGAAACGGAGCCGCGGATTAGCACTGCATATCTCCCACGGATCAGACGAACTGACGTTACCGTCCAAACGGGCTGAGGAAGCACTGCCGAAACGCCATAAGACAGTCACGTTCTGTGTGATTTGACCGTCAGTCTCTGTTGCTACTGCAAAGTCGATCGAGGCAGTTCAAATTCACTGCCCCGAATGGACGATATAACACGACTTCGACAGTAACTGACGAACGCTGTCGCTCACCAACTAACGGCCAGGACGTGGGCCGCCCCTGGTCGGCCCGTGGTTGGCCTGAGACGTCAGCACGCCACCCCGTTCGTTCTGAGCTTCCACTGTCGGCGCAACTCCTCTTCCAACTCGCGACGAATCCGGTCACAGGACGTTTCGAATGTGAACCTCTCGGTCAGGTCGCGCCCGCCCCACCGTGGGCGGGCGACAACCGCCCATCTGATTGTGAATACATCCTCATCTAGATACCCTCCTGTGGTTACTTCGGCAATTCAATTTAGCTCACTACGCTGGTCTGGAAGCACCGATTGCCTGAGTCTGTACACCGCATCGAGTTCTTAGAAGTGCCTAAAACCATATTTTACCGTTTTCGCTAATAGCTACTTATCTACTCAGCTGCTGAGTTATCTATACACTACCCTCTGAAGCGACCCAAATTTTATTTCACAGTGAGAATATGTAAGCGTATGACACTTGAAAACTTTCAATTGGAAAATAATGTTGCCATTGTTACCGGTGGTAGCCGGGGCATCGGTGAGGAGATCGCTGTCGCGATGGCTGAAGCAGGCGCTGACGTTGTGCCCACCGCACGGTCAGAAGACGAACTGAAAAAGACGGTCGAGCGGATTAAATCGACAGGGGCCGAAACCCTATTGAGTCCGTGCGACGTCACAGATCAAGAGGCTGTCACGCAACTGTTTAATAAGGTAGAAAGGCAAATCGGCCCTGTCGACGTGTTAGTAAACAATGCCGGCGTCAATCCCTTTTTTGGTAATCTAACTGATCTGGACTTGGAGACATGGAAGCATATATTCGAGGTAAACGTCCAAGGAGCATTTAATTGCGCCCAACAGTTCGGTCAGCGGCTCAGATCCAAAGACGAGTCAGGTTCGCTGATTAATATCGCTAGTGTTGGTGGTGTCATGGCGCTTCCTTATCAGACGCCATACACTGCCTCAAAACACGCAATCATCGGGATGACAAAATGTCTGGCTATTGAATGGGCACCCAATATCAGAGTAAATGCCTTGGCCCCGGGCTATGTGAAGACTGAGTTCACCGAGGATGTTCGGCAAAACGAAAGTATCAGTGAAGATATCCTGAGCGATATTCCTCAGGGTCGGTTTGCAGAGCCAGAAGAGATTGCCACTAGTGCCGTCTACCTCGCCAGTAGTGCTGCAGCTTACGTCACCGGCGAGGTTCATCTAACAGACGGCGGCATGTCGGCTTAGTGTAGCTTCAACTCTAAATCTGTAGACCCTCTTTGAGCTCAACTGGATAGAGCTGACGTAGCTTGATCCGAGCATCGTCAGTGGTGAACTGCCAGTC
>Ga0207414_1000168_pt1 | contig 32924 bp, 31 predicted proteins | sample PonA231FremontCA_2_FD_187269 | JGI IMG/M metagenome (GOLD analysis project Ga0207414, IMG submission 187269) | Marine sediment microbial community from Fremont, CA, USA - Pond A23 Sediment 1 (SPAdes) | ecosystem: Environmental > Aquatic > Marine > Unclassified | place: USA: Fremont, California...
TGTAACCTGTCTATCGACACCCCAAAACCCGTCGATTGACACCCCAAAACCCGTCGATGGACCCCCTAAAACCCGTCGATTGACACCCTGTAACTTGTAAGTGCACAACCAGATTAGAACTTTATATTCTAAGGCCAGCCGAAAAAAAATAATTACTTTTCTTATTTAACAATTAAATTGTACTGGTGTTAAATAATAGAATAGGTTAAAAATTAATGCGTTGTAAACAATGAAAATCCATTAAACCTGTCCTTTACAACCCGATTAAAACCTGTACCAATGGAAAATCAAGAAAATGATCCTGCTTTAGAGGACAATAAGCTTTTTAACGAGCTTGCGGAAAGCATTGCTGATATTTTTTTCATTCTTGATCATCAATTCAGGGTGCTGTATTGGAATGATCAAGCTGAAGATATTACTGGCATTCCCCGGGAAAAAATACATCATCAATCCTTCTATGACTTTTTCCCTGCAATAGAGGATGAGCCTGTGGATAAAGCTTTCCAAAATGCATTAGAGCATCAACAACCACAAACGTACGAGCAAACATTTACCATAAATAAGAAAGATTACGTTTTTGAAATCAGTGCACATCCTTCTTCTGTTGGCCTGTTTGTCTACAGCAAAAACCTCACTGAACAAAAGGAAGCGTTGGAAAAAGAAAAAAAGCAAAAAGAATTTTTCCAAACAGTTATAGAAAATATACCTGTCTTTTTGATGCATATATCCCCGAAAAATGAGATTACATGGGTTAATATACCGTTTCAGATAAAGCTGGGATATAGTTCATATGAAATCAGGGAGTATGAAGTACTTAATAAACTATTTTCAAAACAACCGGGTAGTAATTTCAAAGAGGAGTTTTTGAGTATACCGGAAAATACGTGGAAGAATTTTACCGCACTGACCAGGGAAGGTAATCATATTATCACCTCATGGACAATGGTCCGATTATCAGACGGCTCAAAAATAGGAATAGGCCAGGATGTCACTGAAATGAACAAGCAATTTGAAGAACTTACTCAGCTAAATCAACATATCAATGCGATCATAAATAATATACCTGTCATTTTGTTTTCAACTGATCTTGACGGAAAATATAGATCTTTGATGGGAATGGGGCTTGATAAAATTGGTATAGATCCACGGAAAATGCTCAATCAATCTGCCTACCATATTTACGGTGATTATTCTTTCCAAACCGGCAACAACCAGGTTACCAATGTAAAAAAAGTTCTTGATTATGTAAAGAAAGACAAACGTGTTTCAGGCAACATGACGATAAACGGCAGGTCTTTAACCCTCGAAATGGTACCTGAAAAAACCAGCCAAAAAAGTCTGAGAGGAATATTGGGAGTGGCGCTGGACATCACCGGACAGCGAAAAGCAGAAGAGGAGCTGAAAAACACGAATCAGATGCTCCAGAAAACCCTGGATTCAATAAAAGAAGTGGTACTGGTTGTTGGAACAAAAGGTAGGCGGGGAATCGTATTGTGCAACCAGGCCGTGAAAGATGTGTTTGGGTACGAACCCGAAGAACTTATGGGAAAAACAACCAGACTGCTATATCCTACTGAAGAAAGTTTTAAAGAATTTGGCAGAATCGGCGAAAAAGAGCTCGATGAACATGGTACTTTTCATGGAGAATACCAAATGGTTCGCAGGGATGGAAAGATTATAACCACTGAACACACGATAAATCCTCTGGATGAGAAGAAAGGCTGGAGGTATGGCGTAGTCAGTGTCATTCGGGATATCAGCGAACGAAAAGATTACTTGCAAAAAATTGAGAATTACAGCAAACGGCTTAAAAATCTGAATTCTCATCTCCAGAAAGTTCAGGAAGAAGAAAGGGCACGCATCGCCAGAGAAATACATGATGAAGTAGGTCAGATTTTCAGCATTCTGAATTTCAATCTGACCTCCCTTAGCAAAGAACTAACAGAAAGTTCGGGACAAATCGACCGGAAATATATACAGGATGAGTTAGAAGCAATGAAGAATATTACAGACCAGGCCATTCAAACGACAAGACGGTTTATTTCCGAGCTCAGGCCTATGGCAGTTGACCATATGTCCCTGGATCAGGCTTTAAGCTGGCTTTGTGAAGATTTTCAAACGCGAACAGGTATAGATACAAATTTTGAAAACCATGCCGGAAATGTCTTAGTAGAAGAAGAAATTAAAATCAATTTGTTTCGTATACTTCAGGAAGCTTTAACAAATGTAAGGCGACATGCCAATGCAACTTCAGTAAGGGTTGCACTTAATATAGAGGCAAACAAGTTACAAATGAATATAGCGGATAACGGAAAAGGAATTCAAGAAGCCCATAAACATAAAATGAGTTCTTTTGGTATATTAGGCATTCAGGAACGGATAAATGACATGAACGGAGAAATGGAAATCAAGGGAAAAGATAATGAAGGAACTCAAATTTCATTAATTGTCCCGTTAAAAACGAAGTGATGATACGTATATTAATTACAGACGACCACTATCTGATTAGGGAGGGGTTTAAAAAAGCTTTACAAAAAGAACCTGACATGGAAGTGGTGGGTGAAGCCGCTAATGCTTCCGAAACTTTAAAATTCCTCAACCACCATACCTGTGACATTGTGGTGCTGGATATATCGATGCCTGGAAAAAGTGGGTTAGACCTCATCAAAGACCTCGAAGAACTGCATCCTGAAGTAAAAATACTAATTATGAGTATTCACCCTGAAGAAAGATATGGCATCCGTGTGTTAAAATCCGGTGCTTTGGGCTACATATCAAAGAACAGTTCATCAGAAGAACTTATTAAAGCCATTAGAACAATTTCAGAAGGCAAACGTTACACAAGTGAAGCTATGTCAGAAAAGATTATTTCCAGCTTCGGGAAAGAAACCAGCGGCGAGTTGCACGAAGACTTATCAGACAGGGAGTTCGAAATTTTAATCAATATAGGAAAAGGATGTACGATTTCAGACATTGCGGATAATCTCTCATTAAGTATCAGCACAGTGAATACCTACAGGCAGAGAATTCTGAAAAAACTTGGCAAGTCCACTAATGCAGAATTGATTCATTATGTTATTAAGAATGAACTTATTATTTAGCCTTTGGCTTTTAGTCCTTGGCTTTTGGCTTTTAGCTTTTGGCCCTTGGGGTTTTTCGTTTTCATTCTAAAGCATCATCGCTTAGTCACTGTCTTCGTCCAATTCTTTCATCGCATTTATCTATACTCACCGCTCACCTTCTGTTGTCACTGCTTACTGTAAGCTGCAACTACCACTGCCACTGCAACTACCACTGCAACTACCACTGCAACTGCAACTGCCACTGCCACTGCCACTGCAACTGCCACTGCAACTACCACTGCAACTGCAACTATATACCCTGTTATTATCAGATGCTCATTCATAAATTATCTTATAGTTCTGAATTTGCCTGACTTAGACCTATTTTGTCATATTTTTTACGACATGAACTTCATAAAAATTGCTATAACCTATTCACTAACAAAAAATAGCATACGTCGTTTTAAATTACAGAGAACAAATAAAATTTATAATTAAAAGATGATGTTTACGGAAGGCGAAAAAAGCGGGATGAAGATCAGGGTCTTGTTACTCGAAGACACCGATTTTGATGCTAAAATAATTCAGGACACCCTCGGGAATGAAGGCGTTGAAGCAGAGTATGTGAGAGCAAAAGGCCAGGAAGAATACAAAAGCCTTTTAAATAAAGAATATTTTGATATTGTTCTAAGCGATTATACCATTCCCGGAATGAGTGGTATGGATGCCTTAATTCTGGCGCAACAAAAACTTTCTGAAATACCGTTTATTTACCTGTCCGGGACTACTTATAATAAAGCAGGATTAGAAAGTTTAAAATACGGAGCTTCTGATTTTATATCGAAACAAGATATCCACAGGTTGGGGCCCGCCTTTATTAAAGCTCTGAATGAGGCAAAGGAAAAGCAACAACTTAAAACGATCAATCATCGGTTTCAGACGCTGTTAGATAAAAGCAATCATCTGATAATTACGATTAATGATCATGAATTTATACAGTCGGCAAATACTCAGGCAGCTTATCTTTTTAAGAGCGAACCAAACATGATGACTGGTTTTCATTTGTCCACCTTCTTCAATAAGTCCACTTATCAAAGATTCAGGGATTTTATACTACAAGTAACTGAAACAGGTAGCACTAAAAGAACAAATATCCTGGCTGAACTGCCTTATGGTAACCGGTGGTTTGACGTAAAATTCATTCCCGAAGAAAATTCAGGTAACACTCCGGGCAATGTCATTCACCTGGTGATGAATGACATAAGTAATCAACTTGAATCCAGCGGGGAAATAGTTCACAAACATGAAATCATGTCGGTTTTATTTCGTGATGCACCCGATGCTTTTTACATTAGAGATCATGAAGGTCACATTTTAGATATAAATGAAGCTGCAGAAAGACTAACCGGTTACAAAAGAACGGAACTAATAGGAGTCCATTTCATGGAAACTGGCATTATACCTTCACGAAGCCGGGAAGCATTCAGGGAAAGTTTAACCAAATCAAACCAGGGAAAAAATACTGATCCCGTGGAGTTCACCATCAAACATAAGACCGGAAAGGAGGTAGTCGTTGAAAAAACTGCTTATCCATTTACTCATAAAGGACAGGAAAGAGTTCTGGGCATTGTTAGAAATGTTACCCCAAGGAAGGAGGCAGAAAAAAAACTAAAACAAAGTGAAGAAAAATTCAGAGCACTCGTCAATTCAACGGAAGACATCATATTTCTGGTGGACAGAAATTATGTGTATCAGGAAATATTTGGGAAAGGAATAACCAAATTAGGGTTTGATCCATCAAAGTATAAAGGAAATAACATATCAGAAGTATTTGACGAGGATACAGCCAGGATACATAAGTTGGCAATAGATCGGGCTTTAGAAGGAGAGTTTGAAGTATATAACTGGATATTTGAAAACCAGGGGAATTATATCTATTTCCAGACTTCTTTATCTCCGATTTATGACGAAAATAACGAAATAAAACAACTCGTGGGTATTGGACGGGACATAACACAGATGCAGGAGATGCTGAAAGAAGTTGAGGAAGCAAAGGAGAAAGCAGAAGAAAACGATCGGCTCAAATCCGCTTTTCTTGCAAACATTTCCCATGAGATAAGAACACCCATGAATGCAATTATGGGCTTTACACAATTATTAAGAACTTCAGAGCTTTCTCAGGAAAAACAAAATGAATTTTTGGATATTATTAATGGCCGCGCCGATAATCTGTTACAAATTATTGACGACCTTATTGATATATCAAAAATAGAATCCAACCAATTAACACTGGACAAGGAGAATTTACAGCTGAATGAAGTGGTAAAAGAAATGGAGATTTTTTATGCCCAGGTAATAAAAAACAAAGAAAAAGAAAATTTGAGCATTATAGCTGAAACACCATCAAATGATATAACTATCCATTCGGATAAAGGAAGATTGGAGCAAATTATTTCTAATCTGTTGGATAATGCTATAAAATTTACTGAAAAAGGAAAGGTGAAATTTGGATATACCCCATACAAATCTGATAAACTCTTATTTTATGTAATAGATAAGGGTATCGGTATTCCTGCGGAACAACAGGAAACCATTTTTGATTCATTTAGACAAGTTGATAACAGCATTACAAGAGAATTTGAAGGCACAGGACTTGGCCTGGCTATTACGAAACAACTTGTCAACAGACTCGGAGGGGAATTATGGTTAGAATCTGAAGAAGGAAAAGGCAGTACTTTTTACTTTACTCTTCCCTCCGATTCCATAAAGGATAAAACAGCCCCGGACAATCGAAAGAAAGGTGGGGAGCTGGATCTCAACGGACGATCAATTATGGTAGTAGAAGATGACCTGGCCAGTAGAAGGTACGTAGAAGAACTCATCAAACCTACAAATGCAAGGATTATTCTGGCTCCAAATGGCAATATAGCATGGGATAAACTTATGCATAACGGAGAGATAGATCTTGTATTAATGGATATAAGGCTTCCGGATACCAATGGGTTAGAATTAACTGAAAAAATCAAACACCAGAAACCGGAATTGCCCGTCATTGCCCAAACTGCTTATGCAATGAAAAAAGATAGAGAAGAAGCTTTTCAAAAAGGCTGTGATGACTATATAAGCAAACCAATAAAACAAAGTGAATTGTTCGATATCATCAAAAAAAATATATAGGTACATTCAGTAGAGGAGGGAAATCTTTAAATGAATATCAATTAGCTAATGAGTTAGCAGTAGGTGCTCTGCAGCAGGCAGTGACATGAAGCAGATAATGGAGAAACCAGTTACTCTCGGTAATTTGCATTAGAATAATCTAAAGGTGAGTTTTTTCCATTAGAATAGGTTTGCATGCTTATCTTTCATCTCCTTTTGTCTGCATACTGTAGATGAGGGTTTCATATATACATAACTCTGCAACCTCTTTTTTTGATAATTATGGCAGAATCCACTTCAGTAAAATACAGTACTTCCAAAAAATCTGTTGGTAAAGAAACCTATATCATACCCGCTATTTTATGAACAAGTTAAATCGTACCCATAACTTACTTTTAAACTTTAATTGAGAATCGCTCAATTTGGGTTGAACAAGGATAAAGACGTTGTTTGCTATCTTCATAACAGAAATTAAACACAATTGTCTTGTCTTATCGAAATGATAGTGTATTTACTGTGTAAATTGAAAAGTTTTAAACAAAAACCCATATTTTTTCGTTAAATTTATGTGATTAGTAAACTTTAAAAATTACAGTTTATGAAAATGAGATTTTTAATTATACCCGTTTTTTCCGCAATCGTTTTATTTTCTTCATGCGGCGGCAATACTGACGTAGTTGATTCAGGTACTTATAGTGGCAAAATAAAGAAGGTTGAAGCTGAGAAAACAGAAATCTATGTTACAACCGAGAATGAAAAAGAACTGGAACTGTATTTTACTGATGAGACGACTTTGACAAGAAATGGAAATGATGTTGATTTTTCAGAACTTTCAGAAGGACAAAAAGTACAAGTAAAAGTAGAAAAGGTTGGTAAAAGATTAGATCCGATATCGGTAAAAATCCTGGAATGACATGAATGAATTACCTGAATTCTGGAGAACGGAGATTTGGCATCCGCTCTCCGTTCATCTTCCTTTGGCGATATTGCTTTTAGCTTCATTTTTTTACGTTGTAGGGTTTTTCTCCAGGAGCGTATTCTGGAAAGATATAAGCAAGTTACTATTATTAATTGGTACTATAGGAGCCTGGATTGCCATATACACAGGCAGTATTGCCGATTCTGCAGTTTCTCGTCAGATTTGCGATCCTACAGTTCTTGAAACCCACGAAACGAATGCATATATAGTTGGATGGATTTTTTCAATAGCTTCAGCTATAATTATTCTTGATTATTTTGGTCTCCTGAAAAAAATCAAAAGAATTGCCAGTTTTTTTATTCTTATACTTATGATTTCAGGGTCAGGGTTTTTAGTTTATACCGGACATTTGGGAGCAACTTTGGTTTATCAGCAGGCAGCGGGTGTTTATACCCCTTCAGAAGACTGTAGTGAATTTACTGATTGATATTTAATCACCTAATTTTAGGGGTTCGCTGTTACCTGGCAGGAAAGTGGCTTCGAAATCCCAACGTTGCATACATGTAATAGGTCTGAAAAAGTGTGACTGTGTAAATAAAAAGAATTTCATCTATCCTGAATACCGGCACAAAAAAATCCCACACTTCGGCGGGATTTATGATTTTCTTGTGCCCAGGGCGGGACTCGAACCCGCACCCCCTTTCGAGGACATGACCCTGAATCATGCGCGTCTACCAATTTCGCCACCTGGGCATTATTATTTTTCAGCTTGGCAAATTTAATAAAAATCAAATCAATTTTCTATGCATTTTTGAGAAGAATACAGAATATTGCGTGTTTCGGGGTACGTGTTTATATTTTGAGCCGAAAGTTACATTCTTTCGGGTGATTGCAAGGAAGATCGTAACTTTTCGTTAGTTGAGGCTGCGGAATTGCAAATTCCGCCGAACACCTCTGGCGTTATTCTGCTGAGCCGGGGAAGCTCGTAACTTTTGTATTTTTTTTTATAAATTAAAACATTATAAGGATTTAAGTGTTTAAATATATTGCCTCTGTATATTCTTACCGGCCGGAGTTTCTTTCCGTTAAAAGTAATAGGTTTCATTTAATGAGAATAATTTCAGTACAACCAAAACCAATATATTATGTCAAGACAAAATTATTTTAAAGAATTCAGTAAGCTAAGCAGAGAAGAAAAACTTAACATGCTTAGCGGTATTGCGCCTGATAAAGATGCATTTGAGAAAGAACTTCAAAACTATCGTTTCTCAGATGATGATTTACAGAATAAATTCGAACAAATCAGCGAGAATACGATTTCTAACTTTCACTTACCATATAGTATTGCTCCTAACTTTCTTATTGATGAGAATGTTTATCATGTTCCGATGGTAACCGAAGAAAGCCTGGTTGTTGAAGCGGTTGCTAAAGCTGCAAATTTCTGGTATGAGCATGGAGGTTTTAAGACCGAAGAGATTGCAACTGCTAAAAGGGGCTATATTCATATTATGTGGAATGGGACTACTGAAGAACTGGATGTGCTTTTCAACCAATTTCAAAGTAGACTGGAAGAGAATATTGCTGATATAGTCGATAAATTAGATGCGCATAAAGTTAGTTTAAATGAATCCTGGCTGTCTGACATGACCAGTGAGATGGAAAACTATTACATGCTCGGGTTTTCTCTTGAAACAGGCAATTCTATGGAAGCAAATCTAATAAATTCCCTGTTGGATTACCTGGCAAAAGAATTTAAGGAAATTGCCGAAAAGCAAAATCCGGGCAATTTAGAGATAATTATGGCCGTATTATCGAACTATACGCCGGGATCGTATATCAAGATGAAAGTTGAATCTTCGGTGAAAGAACTGGGAGAATTTGATAAATCCATAGAGGGACATGAATTTGCCGAAAAATTCAAGAAAGCAGTAGAAATTGCCAAGCATAGTGTTTCCAGGGCTGTTACCAACAACAAAGGCATTATGAACGGTATTGATGCAGTTCTTACGGCCACAGGCAACGATTTTCGTGCAGCAGAAGCAGGAGCTCATGCATATTCCGTCACAAAAGGCAGGCATATTTCACTAACTGATTGTCAAATTGCCGATGAATCATTCACTTTCTGGATTAAAATTCCTCTATCTCTGGGAATTGTAGGAGAAATTACAAAACTTCATCCGCTCGTACCAAAATCATTAGATATTTTAGGGCAGCCGGATGCAAAAGAATTAATGAAAATTGTTGCAGCAGTAGGACTGGCTAGTAATTTTAGTGCAATAGCTTCTCTTATAACACAGCATAAATAACTATCAAAGAATAATTTAAGTGCTGGGAAAGTTAGTTTGCAAGAACAAAACTTGAATTACATTGTTAAAATATTAACGTAGTACAAATAAATAAAACTAAATATTTAAGGAGAGAATCATGGAAAAGAAAAGAGAAACTTATGAAAAAAAGTCAGAAGTCATGTTGAAAAGGCTGCTGTCAAAATTTTATTCCCTGGAAGCAGATTACCTGGAGACAAAAATGAACGCACAGGAAAAAATGAATAAAATAGGTGATCAACTGCCAAGCGGAGAGAAACAAATGAAGATGCTTCGTGATAAGCAGGAGAAACTCAATAAATTTTATCAACGCATGATGGCTTCATCCCAGGAAGCTTGGAAACAGACTGAGTCAAATCTTGAACAGTCCGCTGAGAAAATGAATGAAGAAAAACAGAATATTAGCGAAAAAACACAGAGCTGGCTGAATAACTTAGGTGGATGGATCTCTGATCTCGAAGAAAGAACCGAACATACTTCAGGAGAATATCGTGATCAACTTCGCAATCAGTTATCTGACCTAAAAAAACGACAAAAAAAACTTCAGGGAAAAATAAAGGAATTACAGGAAACCACCGGAGAAAACCTGGACAAAATCACCACTTCCATAGATGACGAGGTGAATACTATGACAGCTTCCTTCGATAAAGTGTATCAGCATCTTTTTTCTTCGGAAAGCAGCGAAAAAGACAAAAAAGAAGCGTAATCAGAAGGTTTTAGAAGCAAAGTCAAATATTTAGAAGAATTATGTTATTCTGAATTTAGGATTAAGACATAAATTTTAGCATAATAAAATTAAAAGGCAGAAAAATCTGATTCAGACTTTTCTGTCTTTTTTTATGCTATTGGTCAAAGTTACCTAAGTAAAGCGCTTTTTCACTTCGTTCAAACTGCTCAACTTAGGTTAAAGTAACCGTAATACGCTGTTTAAATGTTACTTTCGATTGCGTACATACCTGTTTTCCGTTTTATTCGGGTCAAAACACTGACAGGCCTTAAAGGCGCTGTCAGGTTTCTCTTCGCTGTCGACTGCCACTAACTGTCACTGCAATTTGCCTTTAGCTCTTGGCATGGAATTTCTTATATTCTCCGTACTGCAAGCTGCCACTGCCACTACCACTGCCACTGCAACTGCAACTGCCGCTGCCACTGCAACTGCCACTGCCACCGCAACTGCAACTGCAACTGCCACTGCCACTGCAACTGCAACTGCAACTGCAACTGCAACTGCAACTGCCACTGCCACTGCCACTACTTCTTACTCTCTTTAAACCCACTTCTGGTCATGCTTCCCCATGATTTGGAGCCTTTAAAGTAGGAAATATTCCCTTTTATAGCCCAGTAGACTGTCATTGGATGATATAGAACAGGCTCTATCAATGAAGTCAAGAACAGTTTGAAAATCTGTCCCGCTTTTTTGTATTGGTGAAAAGTAACTTCCAGCAGAAATATGGAGAAAAAGGAGAAATTGATGGAAAAAAAGTATATAAACGCCAGCAGGAAGAGAAAAAATGCCCAGTTAATAGAACCGATAACTGCAAGGATAATGAAGTATGTCAAACCTAGTATTTCTACAATTGGTGCCATCCATTCGAAAAAAAACCAGAAGGGATAACCCAGCAATCCCAATGCTTTGTATTTTGGATTGAAAAACATTTTTCTATGAATGAAAAGCGTATCCATGGTTCCGCGGGTCCACCGGTTTCTCTGACGACCAAGAGTTTGTAGGTCGGAAGGAACTTCCGTCCACAGCAATGGATCCGGTATGTATTCGACTTTATGGGGTATTTTATTTTTGAACATATACTTTCTCATTCTCACCACCAGTTCCATGTCTTCTCCCACGGTTGAGGCAAGATAACCTCCGGCTTTGATTACAATATCTTTATCAAACATTCCCAAAGCCCCGGATATGATAAGTAATCCGTTTAACTTGCTCCATGCTATTCTCCCTATCAGGAATGCCCTGGCGTATTCTACCACCTGAATTCGGGGAAGTATTTTTTTGGGTATGTTTCTTTTTATAAGCCTTCCCCGCTCTATATGACATGAATTTGCAATATGAACGACTCCTCCGCTGGCAATGACCTTTGTATCAGTTGCTTCAAGGAACGGCTTAGCCAGTTTGAGCAACGAATCGGGCTCTACAATTGAGTCTACGTCAATACATACAAGTAATTCATTATCCGAAACATTAATCCCTGCATTTAAAGCATCCGCTTTACCTCCATTTTCTTTGTCAACCAGGATAAGGTTATAATAAGCCTTGTTTGTGGATTTATAAACAGTCTTGATAGATTGAGTTTTTAATCTTTGCGGTATAAAATAATGGACAATTTCCATTTCATATGCTTCTATTGCTTTTTGCAGACTGTAATCTTTGCTCCCGTCGTTCACAATAATTACCTGATAGTTATTGTAATGAAGCTCTAATAACGCATTAATATTTTCAACAATGGAAGCCTCTTCATTATAGCAGGGAGCTATAACAGATATGGCTGGCTCAAAAGGTGAAGTAATTAATTTTTCATAATCAGAGGATTGGTTTCTCCTTATGTATTTTCGTAGAGAATAAGCAGAGATAAACAACAATACAGTATAAGCAAACATAATGAGTATAGAGTAGAGGAGCAGTAAATTGTCGATGATGGTTGTGAATAATTCTAAATATTTCATTAAAAATAGCGTTTTTTTAGTTATTGGCGCATTTAAATAATTTGATGCTTATATCTTTGTTATCAGTTTATTATGAATTTAAAGTCAAATATTGAAGTGTTTTATTGATATCATCTCATCAATAGTTTTGTTTTAAGATTTCGAACCCATGGAACCCTTCTGCTATGACCATGTTCTTTTGTCTACATGCTGTGGATGAGGTTTTCATTATTATAGAGCATTTTCAAGGATGAAAGCACACATTTTTTTTATTTTTTCTTCTTCTGTATAATTCATAAAATCGTTGATTAATTTATCTCCATTTGGATAATTATTAAATACTGTTTTCAAGATATTTAACCGATCCAGATCTTTTATTTCACTATAAAAGAATTTAAAAAGCGTATCGTCATCCAGTAGATTATTTTTTATAAGATATTCTATAACCAGTGTTTTATATTTGTCATCTATTTCAGATACATAGGCCAGGATTAAGCTGTCTACTCCTTCTACATTTAGGTCTGATATGGTTTTTAGCGCTTCATATCTTATGTTTTCATCGGTATGTCTTAATAATTCAATAAGCTGTTTTTCTTTTTCATTTTTTTGGAAAAAAATCCGGATCATCCGAAGCCCGAAAAGCACGACTGTTGGATTGGCGCTTTTTAGATAAAGGTAAAAATCCGGGGGAATGGTAGATCTCCGGTCAATTACCTCAAAAAAATGGATTTGGTCCCATAAAGTCAACGAGTAGGGATAATCTTTTAATATGTTATCCAAAGAGTGCGGATTGTAGTTAAGAGATGCCAGCTGAGCGAATCGCCTTAATTCATGATGCGTTGAGAACAGGTATTTTTTGAATTTTTTGTCAAGGGTTTTATTAGGGATGATAACAGAAAACAGCTTTAGGTATACAGCTTTTTTGTTCTTCCCTGAAATGGCAATACTAAAAAGCACATGTCTTAGCAGGCGTCGTATTCTGAATAATTTTAACAATTTGTTTTGTTTGTTGCCAAAAAGGTTTTGTGATAGCAGGTATATCTGCCTGATCAATGTTATTCTGTTGAGAGGTTTGTAAAGCCCCGGAAATACTGGGTATTCAGATTGCCTTTTCTTTACCAGGTAGTCGGCAATGATTTTCAGGTATTGTTTCCCTATAACATACATTCTTTTTTCTTTGTAAGTTCTTAGTGCTTTGATAGTAAAAACATAGAGCAAAATAATCATTGAACTTATTATAAAAAAAATGATTAACCCCGATAAAATCGGAACGAATGTTTTTAAAAGAGAGTTTCTTCTGTATTCATTCTTCAGGATCTCTTTTGTAATTTTTTGAATGGGTTTTTCGGGGAACGGGATATGAGGGAATCCCTGAATCGCACGTGTAGATTTTTGTGGCCATGAATTCTTCAGAGAAAAAAGAACTGAGCTATTTTCCGTTGATATGACAGGTGAGGAATTGAAGGAATTAGAGGCCCGGCTGCATGTCATGCAAAGAGAAAAAAATAGTATGAGAAGCAAAATCAAGCCACGCATATTTTTTATAATTTGTAAGATATTCCCATTTCAAAATGCAGGTGATTCCTTGTCTTATTTTCATCATATTCTTCAATCTTTAATCCTGCACCCAAAAGAAATAGCCAATGGTCAAAGCTTTTTTGATAATTTACTTGAAAATTAAGGCTCTCCAATGCGTAAATGTTTTCAATATTATATAGAAGGGCCTGATTGTCTGGCACTGATCCATATCCAATCATTAAATTCAGATAATCGTCCGGATTACCGAAATATTTCCGGGCAAAAAGCAGATAGCTTGGATAGAGATTTCCTTCTTCAAATTGTAAATAGGGCCGGAAAGAAAACCAGTAGCTTTTGTAATATTTGGCTAAAGAACCTGTATAGATGTAAAAAGGCTTTTCCCACTTCATATAATACATTCCCACCGATGTTTCATATCCTTTTCCAAATTGTTGGTATAAAATAGCTCTTCCTTGATGAACCGGGAATATATCACTTCCTGAGTAGGCATAAGAGAGATACGCATAGTTGTGCTCTCCAAAGACGGGGTAAGCATCTAGTCGATATTGCATATCAATTTCCCGGAAAGGATCAGCAGTTTTATTCAGTACCTGGCCGTAATTGATAAATCCCATGTACGTAATGTTCTTCCCTTTGAATTTTGCCTGCATAGAAGTGAGGTGCCAGTTTAATGTATAGGGTTTTGTAAACCGGTCGTAATAGTGCATCATGTAAAAATATTTTTTGAAATTTTCACTTCCGTTTATTTTGCTTTTAGATTGATTAGCAGTTGAGTCAGGGAAGTTTTGTTTTGTTATAGTTATTTCCTGGGAGGTTGTAGCTGATATTGCCCCGGACGTAAGCAATAGTGTAATAAGAAAAGTTTTAAGAATAGCTGGTTTCATGGTATTTTATATTTAAATGGCTTTCGTTAAAGTTTTTTATTGCTTCATTCAGTTTCTATTACAATTATTATTATGTAGAAGTTTTATTTGAGTTAACGGTTTTTAATAGTTTGTTTATCTGAATAGACAAGAAGTCAAGGTCAAATGGTTTTGTAATGTAATCATTTATACCAAGCTCGAAAGCCTTTCTGACAGTGTTTTCATTATGAATTTGTGTTAAGACAATAATTTTTGGTTTATTAGAAGAAAAACGTTTGTTAATGGTATAGATTAGCTCTAAACCCGAGTAGAATGGTAGCAGAATATCTGTAATTACTAAGTCAAATGCAAATTGATTCAGTTTATTCAGGGCCTTTTTTCCGTCAGTAACCAGAGTTGTTTCAAGGCCAGACTCTTCCAGCTTAAATTGTATTAATTCAGCCAGTATTTCATTGTTGTCAGCAATTAGGATTTTCATAAACCCTTCGCTCCTCACTCTTGAATTCATAACAATATACAAAAAATATGGATAATGGTTTATAAATAAGTTTAAAGAATATTGAATGTTGGAAATTGTAGTGGCAGAAGGCAGTGTGAGCAGTGAGCGATGAGTGATGAGTGATGAGTAGTGAGAGGTGAGTTGTGAGAATATGAGCACTGGGAAGATTAGTGCTGAGAAGGGGAGCACTGAGAATGTGGGAAATGAGAATATGAGAGCTGAGAAGACGAGACCTGAGAGGGGTAGAACTGAGCTCTGAGAAAATGAGGAGTGAGAAGTGTTTGGTGATTATACTTCTTTGAACAGTCTCCAGTCCGTTGTCATTCAGTAGTCATTCAATGGTCATTCGATTGTTCCCGGCACTTTTTAGGCCCTCATTGCACTTCTTGCGACTTCAAACATGAAACACGTAACGTGAAACCCGAAACTCGAAACAACTGAATGACCACCGAATGACCACTGAATGACAACTGAGTGACGATCGAACAAACAACCTACAACGCTTCAATCGCCTCTTTCACTTGTTCCATTTGCCAGAGAGGCGTGGATGTCGCTCCGCAGATACCCACTTTTTCATTTGGGGTGAACCATTCCGGTTGAATTTCGTTGGCAGAGGTGATAAAGTGGGAGTAGGGATTGATGCTTTTACACACTTCGAAAAGCACCTTCCCGTTGGATGAATTTTTGCCGGCTACAAATACTAGCTTATCGTGGTTACGGCTGAATTCTTTAAGTTCATATTCCCTGTTGGAAACCTGCCTGCAGATGGTATCTTTTACTTTGACATCAACACCTTTATCTTCCAGATAATCGATAATCTGATAAAATGCCTTCAGGCTTTTGGTGGTTTGACTGAAAAGGGTGATTTTATCAGGAATTTGTTTTGTTTTTAGTTCCTCCAGCGATTCAAATACTACAGCCTCATTGTTGGTTTGTCCGCACAGGCCAATCGTTTCTGGGTGATTGTGTTTTCCGAAAAGGAATACATTTTCTCCGTTCTGCCAGGATTTTTGTACATCTTTTTGCAATTTAAGTATAATAGGGCAGGAAGCATCGACAATCACGTTGTTCTTTTTCCTGGCCTGGTTATAACTTTCCGGCGGTTCTCCGTGAGCACGGAATAGTATGTTCTGTCCTTCAAGTTGAGTGAGCTGATCGTGGTTTATGGTCTGTAACCCTTTATTGAAAAGTCGTTTAACTTCCTCATCATTGTGAACAATTTGTCCGACACAATAAACCGTGTTTCCTTTGTCAAGCAATTCTTCCGCTTTTTTGATGGCATTGATTACCCCAAAACAAAAACCGGATCGTTCGTCAATTTCTACTTGTAGATTTAGCTTTTTTTCGTTCCCCATATTGCTTCAATAGTTCGTAGATAGTAAAATTTATAAACAACAAACTTAGCAAATATACCATATCTTCTACAGGGATTGAAAAAATTCTCAGACTTAAATTTTCACTATTGTTATACAAAACAACAGGCATTTTTGTTAAAACGCCATTAACAAGAAAAAATGGAAGGAGTGAAACAAAATAGCCTTTGAAAAACCCGGAAAGTTTAAAGGAAATGGCTTTCCACTGGACGATTAGGAGTAAAACTACCGATGCCAAAATGAAACTAATAAACGTATAGCTCAAATGAAGCGTAAAAATGGCAGCAATAAGAAAAAGGAGGGAAACAACCCTTACAGTCACTTTGATTCTTTTTGTTGTTTTTGCCGGGAAGAAATACTGCATTACTTCGTAGATGAAAATACAAGCAAACGGAATGATAAAAAAGAACAGCCATTCTTCCACAGGCAACCCAAATAGGTTTACACCAAGAGTATAATCAGGGTTGAATTGCCATATATGGATTTTTTCAAAAGCTACATCCCATGCCAGGAAAGGGATTGCTGTTATTATTATGGCAGGAAAAATATATTTAAATTTTTTGTAAAATTGGATTTTTCCTTCAAAGCTTTTGTAAAGAGGAAAACTTACAGAGAATATAAGAAGTGCGAGATATGTGAAATTTGACAGTTCCATTTCAGCTTTGGTTAAATTAAATTCATTGAATTTTTAAAATAGGCTTTAAAAAGCAGATAGATTTTGTGTCTGTTGTTTATCCGCATCCTTCCGTTTTTAACAGAAGTCGCTTCGGCTTTTTTAATTTTTTTGAAAAGACGTTTGTAATAGATGTATGCCAGATATACTCCAAATCGCGCATCTTTGTTAAGACTTTTTACTCCTTCGAATGCCTCTTTAAAATTCTGTTCAATATCTTCTTCAATTTCGGCTTTTACTTCAGGGGTGAATCCTGTTCGCTGGATTTCCGGAAAATAAATTCTGCCCCGCTCGGAAATGTCGCTCTGAATGTCCCTTAGGAAATTGACTTTCTGAAAAGCTTCCCCTAGCTTTCGGGCATTGTGTTTGAGTTCTTCGTATTTTGTGTTATCGTTATGATAGAAAATCCGGAGGCACATCAGTCCTACCACCTCAGCAGACCCATAAATGTAATCTTTTAGCATGGGTTCATTGTATTCTTTATGATACAAATCCATCTTCATACTGTTCAGAAAGGCATCGATATGGGATTTCTCTATACCATATTCATTCACGACAGTCTGAAAGCTATCTATGATCGGGTTTGTGCTGATTTTTCGGTCGATTGCCCTGTAAGTTTCGGCAATGAACTCTTCGAGCAATTCCTTTTGCGGATATTCAAAAAACGTATCCACAATTTCATCGGCATAACGGACAAATCCATAAATGGCATAAATCGGTCCCTGATTTTTTTGGCTCAACATCTTAACGCCCAGCGAAAAAGATGTTGAGTAATTATTTGTCGTTATCTTACTGATTTGTAAGTTGTTTTTTGTGTACAGGTTGTTGATCATAATTAATTTTTTCGGTTACTAGTTTTGAACTGATAACAGCCATTGGTAAGCCGGTGCCCGGTACAGTTGATGACCCTACATAATATACATTGCTGAAAACTTCGTCTTTGTTGCCTGGGCGTAAACCTCCCACCTGTCTTAGATTATGAGCAAGGCTAAGTCCGCTGCCCTGGTAAAGATTGAACATATTTTTCCAGTCCGGTGGATTTAGTATCGTCTTTGAAACAAGATTGTTCTTAATGTCGAAGCCGATTCTTTTTGAAAGGTCAGATATGATGTTATCTGCAAGTTCTTCGCTGTCCGACCAATCTGGTTTGTACCTCATATCCGGAACCGGGCAGAGAATGAACAGATTTTCATGGCCCGGGGGAGCTGTTTCTGAATTGGTTTTTGACGGCACATTTACATAATAGTATGGTTTTTCAAGGCTAATGGAGTTTTTAAATAATTTCCCCGTATATTCTTTGAAATTGTTGCCCAGAAAATAATTGTGATGGTCAATGTTATCGATTTTTCCTTTTACACCAAGGTACATTGTAAACGGCGCTAAAGTCCATTTCTTCTTGTCCAGTTTTTTGTCCTGATATTTGGAACGATTGAATATTTTTCCCCTGAACCATGCTGCATCCGAATTGATAACGAACATATCGCTTTTCCATGTATTTCCGTGTTGGTCAATCAGTCCGGTAACTTCTTTGCCGTCGGATTGGTAATTCTGAATTTCTGTGTTATAATGAATCTTGATGTTTTGTTTTTCCATTTCTTTCAGAAGGCCTTCTACGATTTTGTACATGCCGCCTTTTACATTGTGGTAGCCATCGTGTACGAGTTCTGTGAATGTCAGCATACTGAAAACTGCGGGTGTGTCAAAAGGAGTAGCTCCCAGGAAAAATGCAACCAGCGAAAAAATCACCTTCACCTCATAGGATGTAAAATATTTGTTCATTTCGCTCCACATAGTGCGGAACATTTTAGGCGCATTTCGCGGAGGTACTTGTGTTAATTTAAGGAGATAATCCGGTACGTTTTTGAAATTCTGTTTAATGATTTTGTATTCGGTGTCGTAGTATATCTGTCCGGCACTTTTTAGGTATTTGTTCATTTTTTCTTCAAAGCCGGGTTCGATGTCTTTAAATTCCTCAGCGAGTTTTTTCATATCTTTGTATATGGTGAAAAAACGATTGGAACCGGCGAAATTAACTTTATAAAGTGGATCCAATTCTACAAATTCGAAGGGCATATCTATTCCGCAATAATCAACAAATTCCTTGAATTCATAGCTCATGCTGAAAAATGACGGAGCCATATCAAAAGTGAATCCGTCTTTTTTAATTTGATTGAGCCTGCCGCCTGCCTGGTGGTATTTTTCCACCAGTTCAACTTCATATCCATCTTTTGAAAGTCGCAGAGCAGTTGTAAGTCCTCCCAGACCTGTTCCTACAATTAATGCTTTTTTCCTCATTGAATATCTTTTGAATTTTCTCTTTGATTAACAATGGACAAAGATGTTTTGTTTAAAATAATATTAAAAGAATTAAACAAAATAATTTTTATATCACTTATGTTTTTGTTATTTTGTAATATATAAAAAAAAAGGCATAATGACAAATAGAGTAGGAATTATAGGGTCAGGTATTGGAGGGTTAGCTTCTGCAATTCAACTTTCAGCTAAAGGATACAAGGTAATTGTCTTTGAAAAAAGTAATTTTCCCGGTGGAAAGCTTGGAGAAATAAAAGAGGGTGGTTTTCGCTTCGATACCGGGCCTTCCGTGTTTACTATGCCTGAGCTTGTAGATGAATTATTTCAGATAGCCGGAAAAGACCCGCGCGAGTATTTTGAATACGCGGAAACGAAACAAAGCTGTAAATATTTTTTTGATGATGGCACAATTATAAATGCCCAGCAGGACCTAAATGAATTTTCAAAGGAATTGAAAGACAAAATTGGCGAGCAACCTGAAAATCTGTTTCATTTTTTAAACAAGAGCAAAGTAATCTATGACCTGACTTCAGACGTATTTGTCTTTAAATCAATTCATGACAGAAAAAATCTTTTCAGAATCCAAAGTTTAAAAGCATTCTTCAATTTTAACAAAATTGATCCATTCAGGACAATGCATGAAGCCAATTCAAAATACTTCAGCAAAGAAAAAGCAATCCGGCTGTTTGACCGGTATGCCACATATAATGGTTCTGACCCATACAAAGCTCCAGCTACGTTAAATATTATTCCCCACCTGGAGCACAACAAAGGGACTTATTTTCCAAAAGGAGGCATGTATTCAATTATACTGACGCTTGTTGAATTAGCAAGAAAAATGGGTGTCACATTTCATTTTAATAACAAGGTTGAAAAAGTTGAATGTCAAAATAAAAAGATAACAGCTATTGATACGGCCAATGGGAAATGGGAATTGGACTATCTTATTTCGGATATGGATGTTCAAACATTCTATTCGCAAGTGTTTAAAGATGAAAAATTGCTTAAAAAGAACGAGAAACATGAAAAATCTTCATCTGCCCTGATTTTTTATTGGGGCATAAATGCTGAATTTTCTGATTTGAAACTCCATAACATACTCTTTGCAGAAGATTATAAGGAAGAGTTTAAGTCGTTGTTTGAACGTAAAGAAATATATAAGGACCCCACGGTGTATATTTATATCAGTTCGAAACAAGTGCCTGATGATGCTCCGGATGGAAAAGAGAATTGGTATGTGATGATCAATGCCCCTGAAAATGTGGGACAAGACTGGGAAGCTTTTAAAGAAAAAGCCAGAGCAGCTGTGATAAATAAAATTAACCGGATATTGAATACGAACATTGAAGATTTTATTGAGTTTGAAAAGAAATTAGACCCGGTGGATATTGAGGAGCAAACGTCATCCTATCATGGTTCACTCTATGGAAACAGTTCAAATAGTAAGTTTGCTGCTTTTAACAGGCATCCGAATTTTAGCAATCGGTTCAGGAACTTGTTTTTCGTCGGAGGAAGCGTGCATCCCGGTGGAGGAATTCCGCTTTGTCTTGCATCAGCAAAAATTGTTAGCGATAAACTAAAATAAGGGAATTAATTTGATAATTTTAACTTTTAAAATTTAGTAAAAAGATATCCGAATGAAACCCTCATTTACAAATTGTAGACAAAAGGTGATGTATAATAAGTATACAAACCTGAGATTGTCTAAAAAGGTCTGCAAAAAAGATTTTCAGCAACTTTTTTGCCCCAGCCCTAAAGGGTGAAGTTGCTGAAAATCAGGGCTCCCTTTAGGGTCAGGGGCAAAACCTGATTTTCAGCAAACCTTTTAAAAGACCTTTTTAGACAACCTCAGGTTTAAGTTCTACCTCATATTTTTTAACACTGAAAACAAAATAAAAATTAAAATTAATTCAAATGAAACTGACTGAATCGAAGATCGCATTTTTAACACGCATTTTTTTAGCTGCTATTTATTTAATTGGGGTTATCGGGATTAGCATTCCTTCTTTATCAAAGCTTTACGTACAGATAACACCGATTACTCTAATGATTAGTGCGTTACTCTTACTGGCTTTTCATGAGCCATGGAACAGAAAAACTATTCTGGCTTTTTTGCTTATTGCGGCAATCGGTTTTTTTATCGAGGTATTTGGAGTATCAACCGGTAAGATTTTTGGTGCTTATTCCTATTCAGAGATATTAGGGCCTAAAGTTTTTAATGTTCCTCTAATTATAGCTTTAAACTGGCTGATTTTAGTTTATGGAGCTTATTACATCGCCTCTTATTTCTTTCAGCCTCCACTTCTTCGACTTGCAATTGGTGGACTTCTCTTGGTTGTTTTTGATCTGATTATGGAACCCGTTGCAATTGAGTTGAATATGTGGGCATGGGAAACCGGAACACCTCCGCTTCAGAATTATATCGTGTGGTTTTTTGCAGGAGTCGCGATGATGAGTCTGTTCCCGCTATTTAAAATAAGGTTGAAAAACCCGCTTGCTTCTGCTCTTTTTGTCTATTTGGTGTTGTTTTTTGGAATACTGAATTTTATAGTTTAGAACTAATAGAGAAAGTGAAATTATGGGGCTTTTAATAGCTTTTTTAGTCATTCTGGCCTGGGTTGGGCATTTGATTTTTTCGCTGGTTTATATCTCTCCAGATTTTACATCACCCTGGATGTATTTTCATGTGTTGTTGCAGGGGTATTTGTTCACCGGCCTTTTCATCACCGGCCACGATGCAATGCATGGTACTGTTACAGAGAACAGGACAATAAATCAACTCGTAGGATGGCTCGCAACATTTCTTTTTGCCGGCTTGTTGTATAATAAGCTTACAAAGAATCATGGACTGCATCATCAATATCCTGCTCAGGAGAAAGACCCTGATTTTTATACAAAGTCACAGAACTTTTTTAAATGGTTTGGGGTTTTTATGTACCGCTATGTAACAATTTGGCAAATTCTTATCATGGCTGGAATCTATAACATTTTGTTGATATGGTTTGATGATGCAAATTTGTTGGTTTTCTGGATTACTCCGGCATTACTGGGGACGCTTCAGATGTTTTATTTTGGCGTTTTTGTTCCTCATAAACGACCCCACAAGGAAAATATGAAACCATATAATGCACGGACTCAGAATAAAAATCACATTAAAGCGATGTTGAGTTGTTATTTTTTCGGGTATCATTATGAACACCATGATTCACCAAGAGTGCCATGGTGGAAATTACATAAGAAAAAAGCATGATATGATTAAAGCAAGGCATAATCCTTTTTTTGTAACGTTTTTTCGCTTCTATAGTAAGTTTATGATTCATCAGCACTTTCATAAAGTCATTGTAAAAGATAGTTATACTGAGCGAAATCTACCACTTTTGTTGATAGCCAATCATTTTAGTTGGTGGGACGGGTTTATCGCTAATTATTTGAATAACACCATGTTTAAACGCAAGTTTCATGTTATGATGCTGGAAGAACAGCTAGAACAGCGAATGTTTTTAAATAAAGCAGGTGTTTTCTCAATCAAAAAGCAATCAAGAGATATTGTAGATTCCCTTAATTATACAAAGGAATTGTTAACCAATCCACAGAACTTGGTTACAATCTATCCTCAGGGAGCGATTCAGTCCTTGTACCATTATCCTGTTCAGTTTGAAAAGGGCATTTCTTCAATTTTGAGAAAACTGCAGCCGCAAAATGTTCAGGTAGTTTTTTTAGCTACATTGGTAGATTATTTTTCACACAGAAAACCTACGCTGACATTGGCTTTAGCTGATTATGATACAGAGCAGTTTGCTTCAATCAAAGATATGGAAGACGCATATAATCAACACCTGAAAAATATGATCGAGCAACAAAAACCAGACATGTAATGACAGGAATAATCATTGGTTGGGTTATCTTCGTGTTTGCAGTGGTAAGGATGGTTGTCAGCCTTGTGAACATGATGAGTAACTTGTATCTGCCCGAACGAGGCAAATCCTCCGGAAGCTTGGTATCTGTATTGGTCCCGGCCCGAAATGAAGCCTATAAACTCCCTGCCTTGTTAGATGCTTTGATGAGGCAGGACTATTCGGAAATGGAGATACTGGTTTATGATGATCATTCGGAAGATGGTACAGCCGAAGTTGTCCATCAATTTGCCTACAAAGATGAACGTATTAAGCTTTTAACCGGTGAATCGTTACCCCATGGGTGGTTTGGGAAAAACCATGCATGTCATCAGTTAGCCTCCAAAGCTACAGGTGAATATTTATTATTTCTGGATGCGGATGTTGATGTTTCAAAGGATTTGGTGAAGAGGTCTGTGGCTTTAAGCAAACAAAATAAATTTACTTTGTTGTCCATTTTTCCGAAGCAGAAAGTAATTACAACAGGGGAGAGGTTGACCGTTCCAATGATGAACTGGATTTTGTTAACACTTTTGCCAATGGTGCTGGTGAGAACAAGCCGTAACCCATCTCTTGCGGCAGCAAACGGCCAATTTATGTTGTTCGAAGCAAAAACCTATAAAAGTCATTGGTGGCACAAACAAGTAAAAAACAGCCTTGTTGAGGATATTGAGATCATTCGTATGATGAAAGCTGAAAATTACCGGGTGGCAACTTTATTGGGGGATAAAGATGTTTCCTGCAGAATGTATAGTTCATTTAAGGAAGGTTTGAATGGTTTTGCAAAAAATGTTATTGAGTTTTTCGGGGGAAGTTCGCTTTTGGCGGTATTATTTACAGTTCTTATTATGGGGGGTGTGTTTATTATTCCATTCACGTTGGGGATAGAGCTATTTATTATTTACCTGGGTATTATAATGCTGATAAAAGTGTTTGTATCCATTACTAGCAAACAATCAGCAGGGAAAAATCTGTTGTTTCATATTCCCCAGATGTTTACGTTTTTGATTATGGTTTTCAAGGGTATTCAAGTCAAACAATCCGGGAAATATTATTGGAAAGGCAGGAAAATTGAAAATTAAATGAAACTTATATGTGGCTCAAAAAAGTTAAGACTTTACCTATTTTACTACTGCTATTTTTCATTCTACTGCCGTTTTGTTCTATCTCACAGGACTATACAGGTAAGGCGGAAATAGAGTGTAATTTTTACGAAGCTTATGTCACAGGAGAAATGGAACCCTGGCCTGAATATATTGACGAGTTGGAAAGTATTTATTCGGATAATCCCTCAGGTGAACTTCTCTATGATATTGTAGAAGCCTATTATGGTTATGTTGCATACACTATTGGAATAGATAAAAACAATGAAGCACGTGAATACATGGAGTCAGCCGAACATTATCTGGAGAAGCTGGAGGAAAAACAAACCTATAAAGCATCCGCTTTGGCCTTTAAAGGGGCTTTTATTGCATTTGAAATAGGGATGAACAGAGCAAAAGCAGTCTATTTAGGCCCCAAAAGCATGAGTAATATAAACAGGGCGCTGGAGTTGGAGCCTGAAAATATTAACGCGTTGCTCGAGAAAGGGAATGCAGAGTATCACATGCCCCGAATATTTGGTGGTAGTTATAGAAAAGCAGCTGAATATTTCAACAGAGCTGTGAATACTTTGGAAGAAACTGACAGAAATCTTTCCTGCAACTGGAAATATATGAATGCTTTAGCCTGGCTCGCTCAAAGCTACGAAAAAGCAGGTAAAATTGACAAAGCTGAAAATATATACCAAAAGATACTGGAAAAGGAACCGGAATTTGATTGGGTTGCGAATGAGCTGTATCCTGAATTTAGAAAATCCCATAGATAAGCAGTCTGAGAAACTAACCTGTATTATTCATGCATCAAATCATTAGTTAGATGCATTTTCTCTGCAATCAAGTTCTGTAACATAAGGTTTTATATCCAGTAAAGGGGTTTCATTCAACATATCTACTCCTTCAACCAATAATTGATTTTCCCGGATCTCTTTAATCTTCACAACGGTTAATCCCAGGTGATTTGGTCTGTGAGGGCCTCTGGTTGCATAGATGCCCCGTTCCTTCATCTCGTTGGGGGGTGTTGCTGTAAGGCTTTCTTCTGTAATTTTGTGGAAATAAAATATAAGAATTAGGTGAGAGAATCTATTTAAATCTTTTAGTCCTTGTTGATAATCTTCAAAAATTACAATGTTCCCTTCTTGATTAGGTCTTAATATCCCTTGTCTGGGAGCATCATTTTGCTCATAATACGGTGTATAGATGATGCCAATAGGTTTTAAATTAAAAGCTTGTTTCATACTTTTTTATAATCTCTTTGGTTTTATAATCTAAGATATGAAATTTCTTATTATACAAAAGAAAATAATTGGCGACTTATAATTTAGGGGAATCTATAGCTTTGAATAAATAATTTGATGTGGGTTTTTAGAGATAAAAAAAGAACTGTATATTTCACAGTTCTTCTTGTGCCCAGGGCGGGACTTGAACCCGCACTCCCTAAACGAGAACATGGCCCTCAACCATGCGCGTCTACCAATTCCGCCACCTGGGCTTAAATCAAATCTGAATTGGGCTACAAAAATATAAATTTCTTTTCTAATTCAAATATAAAATTTCTATAAACTTTCTAAAGTGCTAAGAAATTTTATGAACAAAGAACGAACCTTTTTGTAGAAATATATTCTTGAGGTACTAAATATTTGAGAGATGAAGGCTCTTGTTTATTTTGCTTGAAGGAAATTTTATAATTAACTTTGCAGTTTCAAAATTTTGTAATAAAACGAAATCCATGATAAAAATAACATTACCCGACAATTCCGTAATGGAATTTGAAGAAGGTGTAACAGGCTATGATATAGCAAAATCAATAAGCCCCAAGTTGGCTAAGGAAGTTTTGTCAGTAAATGTAAATGGTGAAGTCTGGGATTTACACCGGCCAATCCATAAGGATGCCAAAATCAAGCTAAATAAGTGGGAGGATGAAGAAGGGAAACATGCGTTCTGGCACTCTTCTGCTCACCTCATGGCCGAAGCATTAGAAGAATTATATCCGGGCATTAAACTCGGCATTGGACCAAGCATTGAAAATGGGTTTTACTACGATGTCGATCCCGGGGACAGAACGATAGCTGAGGCTGATCTGCCAAAGATTGAGAAGAAAATGAAGGAGCTGGCAAGTCAGAAGGAGGAGTATGTGCGCAGAGAAGTGCCCAAGAAAGAAGCTATGGAGTATTACAGGAAAAAGGGGGATCAATATAAAGTAGAGTTGATAGACGAACTTGAAGACGGAACCATTTCTTTTTATACCCAGGGTAATTTTACCGATCTATGCCGTGGCCCACATTTGCCACATACAGGTTATATAAAAGCGTTTAAATTATTAAGCGTTGCGGGTGCATATTGGAGAGGCAATGAGCATAACAAACAATTAACCAGAATTTACGGGATCTCTTTTCCAAAACAAAAGATGCTGGATGAATATCTTGAAATGCTGGAAGAGGCAAAGAAAAGAGATCATCGCAAGTTAGGAAAACAACTTGATTTGTTTACTTTTTCCCAAAAAGTGGGTTCCGGCCTGCCTTTATGGCTTCCTAAAGGAGCTCAGTTGAGGGAACGCCTTGAGAATTATTTAAAGAGAATTCAAAAAGAGTATGGCTATGAGCAAGTCATTTCTCCTCATATTGGCCAAAAAGAACTATACGTGACTTCCGGTCACTATGAAAAATACGGAAAAGATTCTTTTCAACCAATAAGTACGCCGGCAGAAGGAGAGGAGTTTTTGCTGAAACCTATGAATTGTCCCCATCATTGTGAGATTTATAAAAATTACGCTTTTTCTTACAGGGATCTACCAGTTCGATATGCAGAATTCGGAACGGTTTATCGTTATGAGCAAAGCGGTGAGCTTCACGGATTGACACGTGTCAGGGGGTTTACTCAGGATGATGCCCATATTTTCTGCAGACCGGATCAGTTAAAAGAAGAATTTATTAAGGTCATTGATATCATTCTGAAGATTTTTAGATCCCTTGATTTTAATAACTATACCGTCCAGATTTCATTAAGAGATCCTAATAAGAAGGAGGATTATATTGGAAGTGATGAAAATTGGGAGAAATCTGAAGCCGCTATTCTTGAATCGGTAAAGGAGAAAGGACTTGAAGCAAAAGTCGAATATGGTGAAGCTGCTTTTTACGGACCCAAACTCGATTTTATGGTAAAAGATGCCCTGAATCGCGAATGGCAACTTGGAACAATTCAGGTAGATTATAACTTACCCGACAGGTTTGATCTTGAATATGTGGGATCTGACGATCAAAGGCACAGGCCGGTTATGATTCACAGAGCTCCTTTTGGTTCGATGGAGCGCTTTGTTGCCGTATTGCTTGAACATACAGCAGGAAAATTCCCATTGTGGCTAACACCAGAACAGGCTGTAGTATTACCTATAAGTGAAAAATTTAATGAGTATGCAAAAGAAGTTTCAGACTATCTGAATAAATCAGATATCAGGAGTTTAGTTGATTTAAGAAATGAAAAAGTCGGGAGGAAGATTCGCGACAATGAATTGAAGAAAATACCTTATTTACTTATAGTCGGAGAAAAAGAACATGAAAGTGGTTCTGTATCAGTGAGAAAACAAGGAGAAGGGGATCAGGGTACAATGAAAATGGAAGATTTCAAAGATTTTATTATAAAAGAAATTCAAAATCAGCTTGAATTTATAAATCAATAATTTATATTTGCACATTATAAACCAAACAAAAGGAGGGCAGTAAAATAGCAAAAAGAAGACCAAAAAATCAAAAGCAGCAACAACTCAAGTATAGAATTAATGAAGAAATTAGAGCAAAAGAGGTAAGAGTTGTTGGAGATAATGTAGAAAATCCCGGTATTTATCCTGTTCGGGAAGCAATAAAAATGGCTGAAGATCAGGGGTTAGACCTTGTTGAAGTTTCTCCAAAGGCTGAGCCGCCAGTTTGCAAAATTACGGATTTTCAAAAGTTTCTTTATGAACAAAAGAAAAAAGAAAAGGAACTTAAAAATAAGTCTTCAAAAGTTGTTGTTAAAGAAATTCGCTTTGGGCCAAATACCGATGAACATGATTACAATTTTAAATTAAATCATGCAAAGAAATTTTTGCAGGATGGGGCTAAAGTGAAAGCATTTGTTTTCTTTAAAGGAAGATCCATTATTTTCAAAGATAAAGGAGAAATCCTGCTATTGAGGTTGGCCCAGGATCTTGAAGAGTACGGTAAGGTTGAAAAAATGCCTAAACTTGAAGGCAAACGTATGACTATGTACATCGCACCAGTAGTGAAGAAGAAAAAGTAGTTGGATACATATAAATTTTAAAAATTATGCCAAAAACTAGAGTTAATCCCGGAGCAAAGAAAAGATTTAAAATCTCCGGTTCAGGTAAAATACGAAGAAAGCACGCTTATAAAAGTCACATATTGACAAAAAAGTCAAAAAAGAGGAAGCGGAATCTTGGTTATTTTGCTGAAGTAGATAACGCAAATAGAGATCAGGTCAAGTCTTTATTAGGAATGCGATAGAAAAAGAAAATTATTATTATTAGTGTAAACCAGAGTGAATTAGCCGAAAGAGTCTTAAATTAACAGACCGCTAATCATTCAAAAAAGAACTTGAATTATGCCACGAGCGACAAACTCAGTAGCTTCACGAAAGCGAAGAAGGAAAATTCTTAAACAAGCCAAAGGGAACTTTGGAGCGAGAAAGAATGTTTATACAGTAGCCAAAAATACGGTTGAGAAAGGTTTACTGTATGCTTACAGAGACAGAAGAAGGAAAAAAGGTGAATTCCGTAAGCTATGGATCCAAAGAATTAATGCCGGAGCCAGGCAATATGGAATGTCATATTCAGAATTTATCGGAAAGCTCAGTAAAAAAGGAATTGAACTAAACAGAAAGACGTTAGCTGATTTAGCAATGAATCAACCTGAGGCTTTCAAGGCTGTTATTGATGAAGTGAAATCATAATTGTTGATAATCAAATACAATTATACAGGGAAGGTCGGAAGGCTTTCCCTTTTTTAATTCTTTTTAACAGGATTTGTTTAATAAAAATTTTATCTTAGCGTCGAAGCGAATATCCTCTTAAAGTATTTATATGGAAAGCTCATCTACAACATGTAGACAAAAGGAAATGAATAGAATGCGACTTGCCTACTGGCAGGGGGGTAAGAGAATTCGTCGGTTGCCGAACACAGTAAACACGGATTTATTTTTTATAATTAATAATTTCCTTAAGATTCGTCTTGTAGATTGTTTAAAATAATTACAATTTATTAGAATGGGGAAATAACATAAAAAATGATATTATTAAAAAACAAATTTATATGAGCCTAAATGCCTTATATGGTTCAATACAAGTTAGTTTCAAAAACACCTGATATTTGAACCACATAAGGCATATGAGGACACATAAGTGTTTTTTATTCTTCTTATATGATCTTATGTGTCTTATATGGTTCAATAAAACAACATTCAAATGAAACCATTAAAAATTATTCTTATCGGATATGGCCGAATGGGTCATGAAATAGAGAAAGCTGCAATGAAGAGAGGGCATGAAATTGTACTGCATATTGATAAAGACGAGCAGGATAAATTGACCCCCGAGCATTTACAAAAAGGGGATGTAGCTATTGAATTCACTTTGCCAGATTCAGCTTATGAAAATATTATGGCATGTTTTAAATCTGATTTGCCTGTTGTTTCAGGAACAACCGGGTGGCTGGAGAAATATTCTGAAGTACGCAGGTATTGTTTGGAGAATAATCAGGCCTTTTTCTATGCCTCCAATTTTAGTATTGGTGTGAATTTATTCTTTAAGTTGAATAAATACTTTGCACAAATAATGGATAAGTATTCAAACTATAATGTCAGCATCGAAGAAACACATCATAAACATAAATTAGATGCGCCAAGTGGTACGGCAGTAACTCTTGCTGAACTGATTATGCAGGAAATGAGTAGAAAGCAAAAATGGACCAAAAATGAAAATGCAGAAGAAAATGAAATTTCTGTGCAATCAAAACGAGAAGACGAAGTTCCGGGAATTCATGAGGTATCTTATGAATCTGAATTTGATCAGATCGATGTAAAACACTCCGCTAAAAGCCGGGAAGGTTTTTCCCTGGGAGCAGTTATGGCAGCCGAGTTTATTGCTGACAAAAAAGGAATCTACTCGATGGATGATCTTTTAAAATTATAAAAAATAAGGTCTTTTAATTTTGTCTTATTTGGCACGATTTCTTCGACCAATTAATAAAACAATTTATTCAAAAAAACGATATTCAAATGAATTTAACCAAATTATTAAAAAATCGTTATTTCAAATTCGGCCTGGTTTCAGCCATATTTATTCTTTGGGTTATATGGCTGGAGAATTACTGGTTCCTGCTGGGATTGATTATAATCTTTGATGGTTATATAACCAAAAAAGTAAACTGGACATTCTGGAAGAAAAGAGGTGAAAAGCCAAACAAGGTGATTGAATGGGTTGATGCATTGATATTTGCTGTTATTGCAGCTTCATTAATCCGGCTATTTGTAATTGAAGCCTATACAATTCCTACTTCATCTATGGAAAAGACCTTGATGGTAGGCGATTATTTATTTGTAAGTAAAGTTAATTACGGACCAAAAATGCCTAACACCCCTCTTTCTTTTCCCTTTACACATAATACAATGCCCCTGACCAATAACGTGAAATCTTATCTTGAATGGGTGAAATGGCCATATAACCGTCTGGATGGTTTAGGTGAAGTGGAACGTAATGATATTGTCGTTTTTAATTTTCCCGCAGGTGATACAGCTATATGGGAAGCTCAGGATCGGAATTACTATTCCATAATACGCCAACATGCCTATGAAATGAAGAACCGGGATATAAAAAACGGGAACCGGGTTAAATCCTTCAGTGAATACTATTCTCAATCGAGAAATTTTATTCATCAACAATATAGTATAACCACAAGGCCTGTTGATAAAAGAACCAATTATGTAAAACGCTGTGTTGCAATTCATGGGGATACAATCAGAATAGACAGGGGACAGGTTTATATAAATGATAAAAAACAGCCTCATTTTGAGGATATGGAGTACGATTATTATGTGAAGACCGATGGGTCAAAGATTAATCCCGTGTTAATGAGGAGAATGGGGATAAATGAAGGCGATGCAAGGTATATTCCTTCTAATTCTACCTATAGAATGCCCTTAACTAAGGAAAATGTTGAAAAAATACGAAACTTTTCGAATGTTGTAAATGTTAAACGTTATGTCTCTTCGAATACTGGAGCAATGAAATATGCAATTTTTCCGCACGATCCTGATTTCGGATGGACTCTGGATAATTTCGGTCCTTTATATATTCCTGAGGAAGGCAAAACAATTGAATTGACAATAGAAAATTTGCCATTGTATGAACGTGTTATTCGGACATATGAAGGCAATAGTCTTCAGGTAAAAGATAGTACTATTTATATTAATGGTGAAGCTAAAGATCATTATACTTTTGATATGAATTATTTCTTTTTAATGGGAGACAATCGACATAACTCTGCTGATTCCCGTTATTGGGGTTTCGTTCCTGAAAATCACGTTGTTGGGGAGGCTGTGTTCATTTGGTTATCACTGGATCGAGAAGGTCGATTCTTCAATAAAGTCCGCTGGGAACGACTGTTTAATGTAATTAATTGATGAAACTAAACTGCTAAATAATTATTTTTCAAACGATTAAGCTCACCTTTGCCCTAAAGGTGGGCTTATTTATATATCTGCATTCTAATGAGTTCTGAAGTTATCTTATCAACTACATACCTGGGGCCTGTACAATATTACACAAAGCTTTTAACATATGATAAACTATGGATTGAAGCGGAAGAAAATTATCAAAAACAAAGTTACAGGAATCGTTGCGAGATTTTGACCTCCAATGGGAAGCTTGCTTTATCTGTTCCGGTTACAAAGGATCAGCCTAAAACGAAAACAAAAGATATCCGCATAGATAATTCATTAGATTGGCAAAAGGATCATTGGAATGCAATTGAATCTGCATATAGCGCTTCGCCATTTTTTGAATTTTTTATGGATGAATTTTTACCGTTTTATCAAAAAAAATATACTTTTCTTCTGGATTATAATACCCGTTTACTTGAACTAACTGCCTCTTACCTGGAAGTTGATCTTGACATTGAATTCACAGGGAAGTTTACTCATCAACCAGAAGGTATTGATGACTTTCGGGATAGCATTCATCCAAAACCTAAAATGTGCAAGCCGGATGAACACTTTTCCCCTGTGCCTTATTATCAAGTGTTTCATGACAGATTTGAATTTATCCCGAATTTAAGTATTATTGATCTGCTCTTTTGCGAAGGCCCTAACGCGGAAAATGTGCTTGTTCAAAGTTGTTCCTGATGGTAGATGTTTTAGATGTTAGATAGTAGATAGTAGATGGTAGATTCTGCATTCTGTCTTTTCCTGAAATAAGTCTACAGGTTTAACAATAATTTTTAATTAGCATTTAAATGAACCTGATTTGGAGTTTTAAAGGCCAAAGCCATGTGAAGACGCATGTTATTGTA
>Ga0207414_1000170_pt1 | contig 32640 bp, 25 predicted proteins | sample PonA231FremontCA_2_FD_187269 | JGI IMG/M metagenome (GOLD analysis project Ga0207414, IMG submission 187269) | Marine sediment microbial community from Fremont, CA, USA - Pond A23 Sediment 1 (SPAdes) | ecosystem: Environmental > Aquatic > Marine > Unclassified | place: USA: Fremont, California...
GACGCCCGGCCGCACGAAATTCGACATCATAGTCGCGGGCAACTGGCCACGCGCATCGTGATAGACAAAGGTGACATGCCTGATCACGACCCCTTGCGGTACCTTTCCTGACGGATTTGCCTGATCGCGACAGCCGGATACCGGCAAGCGTCAAGAGACGGCGCGAATAACAACCCAGCAACACCCCGTTCAGGAACTTCACCATGACGACGTCTTCCCCGGCGCCCCAGAAATCAGCTCCCACCCAGGCCATCGGCTTCTTGCTGCTGGAGAACTTCACCCTGTTTTCGCTGGCGTCGGCCATTGAGCCACTGCGCATGGCCAACCAGCTGGCGGGCCGGGAACTCTATCGCTGGTTCACGTTGAGCATCGACGGTGAACCGATCTCCGCCAGCGATGGCCTCAAGGTCACTCCCGATGCAGCAATCACGGTGCCGCTGGCCCTTGATATGGTCGTGGTGTGTGGTGGGGTGGGGCCGGCGCGTGCGGTGCAGCGCGAGCACGTGATCTGGCTGCAGGGCCAGGCCCGTCTCTCCCGGCGCCTTGGCGGCATCTGCACCGGCAGCTGGGCATTGGCCAAGGCGGGGCTGCTGGATGGCTACGAAGCCAGCGTGCACTGGGAGTGTCTGGCGGCCATGCAGGAATCGTTTCCGCGCGCCATGCTGACCACCCGGTTGTTTTCCATCGACCGTGAGCGGGCAACGGCCTCCGGCGGCACGGCGCCGCTGGACATGATGCTGACGCTGATCGGTCGCGATCACGGCCGCGAACTCGCCGCGGGCATCTCCGAGATGTTTGTCTGCGACCGCGTGCGCGGGGAGCAGGACCTGCAGCGCGTGCCGCTCAAGCATATCCTGGGCACCACCCAGCCCAAGCTGCTGGAGATCGTGGCACTCATGGAGGCCAACCTCGAGGAGCCCATCGGGCTCGAGGAGCTGGCGGCCTACGTCAACGTGTCGCGGCGTCAACTCGAGCGGCTGTTCCAGAAATACCTGCTCTGTTCGCCGTCGCGCTACTACCTCAAGCTGCGCCTGACGCGCGCCCGGCAGCTGCTCAAGCAGACCTCGATCTCGATCATCGACGTCGCCTCGGCGTGCGGCTTCGTCTCCACGCCGCACTTCTCGAAGTGCTATCGCGAGTTCTTCGGCCAGCCCCCGCGCGACGAGCGCCTGGGCGCCAGCCCGGTGCGACTGCCGGTGCCGTCGCCGGGCGTCCAGGCCGGCCCGAGCCTGGAGATGCTCTCGTTCGAAGCCTGTTCGCCTGAGCCGGTTTCCTCCGCCGTCAAAGCCCTCGAGCAGGCCCGCGGCGAACCCACCTATGCCAGCGTTCTGCTGCACTCCTGACCTGCCGCCCGCCACCGCGTGAGCCACCCTGCGCCCTGTCGTTCCGCTGAGGATCGACAGGGCGCAGGGTGCGTCGTAAGTGCGACAGTCATGACGTTTTTGGAATTCTCGCCGTCGCTTCCAGGCGCCGAGCCGCCAGGGTGCGGCGCTATGCTGCCGTCACGTTAACCACGACACCTCACTGCGGAGCGGCAACCATGACCCCGAAAGCGCTGCACGACGACGCTATCGTTATTGATGGCTTGATCATCGCCAAATGGAACCGCGAGCTGCTGGAAGATATGCGGCGCGGTGGCCTGACGGCGGCCAACTGCACGGTTTCTGTCTGGGAGGGCTTCCAGGCCACGGTCGACAATATCGTCAAGTGCAAGGCGCTGATGGCCGAGTGCCACGACCTGGTGCGCCCGGTGCGCACCACGGCCGACATCACCCGGGCCAAGGAAGAGGGCAAGACCGGGATCATCTTCGGCTTCCAGAATGCCCATGCCTTCGAGGATCAGATCGGCTACGTCGAGATCTTCAAGCAGCTCGGCGTGGGCATCGTGCAGATGTGCTACAACACCCAGAATCTGGTGGGTACCGGCTGCTACGAGCGCGACGGCGGGCTGTCCGGCTTCGGCCGCGAGATCGTTGCCGAAATGAATCGCGTCGGCATGATGTGCGACCTCTCCCACGTCGGTGAGACCACCTCCAAAGAGGTCATCGAGGCCTCCACCAAGCCGGTCTGCTACTCCCACTGCCTGCCCTCGGGCCTCAAGGAGCACCCGCGCAACAAGTCCGATGCCGAACTGAAGTTCATCGCCGACAACGGCGGCTTCGTTGGCGTGACCATGTTCACCCCCTTCCTGCGGGCGGGCGTCGACGCCACCGTGGACGACTACGTCGAAGCCATCGAGTACGTGATGAACATCGTCGGCGAGGACGCCATCGGCATCGGCACCGACTTCACCCAGGGGCATGGCGAGGAGTTCTTCGAGTGGCTCACCCATGATAAGGGCTACGCCCGCCGGCTGACCCGCTTTGGCGAGATCATCAATCCCGACGGCATTCGCACCATCGGCGAGTTCCCCAACTTGACCGAAGCGCTGCTGCGCCGCGGCTTCAGTGAGCCCCAGGTACGCAAGATCATGGGCGAGAACTGGGTGCGTGTGCTGCGCGACGTGTGGGGCCACTGACGGCCGCTTTTGTTGCCTGGCGCCAGGCGCCTGTCCATCACCTGACTAGAACAATGATTGCGAGGAAAACGACCGTGACCAAGATGCCTCCCGAACTCCCCATCGAGGTCGACGCCGACACCGGCGTGTGGACCACCGACGCCCTGCCGATGCTCTACGTGCCCCGGCACTTCTTTATCAACAACCACGTGGCCGTGGAGGAGGCGCTGGGCGCCGAGAAGTACGCCGAGATCCTCTACCACGCCGGCTACAAGAGCGCCTGGCACTGGTGCGAAAAGGAAGCCGAGTGCCACGGTCTCGAGGGCGTGGCGGTGTTCGAGCACTACATGACGCGCCTGTCGCAGCGCGGCTGGGGGCATTTCATCACCGAAGCCATCGACCTGGAGGCGGGCACCTGCGCGGTGCGCCTCGAGCACAGCGCTTTCGTCTATCAGCTGGGCAAGGTGGATCGCAAGGTGGAGTACATGTTCACCGGCTGGTTCGCCGGCGCCATGGACCAGATCCTCGCCGCGCGCGGCAGCACGCTGCGCACCGTGGCCGAGCAGACGCAAAGCGCTGCCGAGCACGGCTGCGACGTGGGCCGTTTCGTTACCCGTCCGCTCGACGCCCCCCGGGGCTGAGGAACGTTAGCCATGGCATTCGATGCGATCTTCCAGCCGATCGAGATCGGCAACCTCACCATCCGCAACCGGGTCGTCAGCACCGCCCATGCCGAGGTCCATGCCACCGACGGCGGCATGACCACCGAGCGCTATGTCAGGTACTACGAGGAGAAGGCCAAGGGGGGCTGCGGCCTGTGCATCTGCGGCGGCTCCTCGGTGGTCTCCATCGACAGCCCGCAGGGCTGGTGGAGTTCGGTGAACCTCGCCACCGACCGGATCATTCCGCATTTCCAGAATCTGGCCGATGCCGTGCACAAGCACGGCGGCAAGATCATGATCCAGATCACCCACATGGGGCGTCGCTCGCGCTGGGACGGCTACGACTGGTCGACCCTGCTGTCGCCCTCCGGCATTCGCGAGCCGGTGCACCGCTCCACCTGCAAGACCATCGAGGAGGAGGACATCTGGCGCATCATCGGCGACTTCGCCCAGGCGGCGCGTCGGGCCAAGGAGGGCGGCCTCGACGGCGTCGAGCTCTCCGCCGTGCACCAGCACCTGATCGACCAGTTCTGGAGCCCGCGGGTCAACAAGCGCGAGGACCAGTGGGGCGGCAGCTTCGAGAACCGCATGCGTTTCGGCATGGAGGTGCTCAAGGCGGTGCGCGCCGAGGTGGGCCGTGACTTCGTGGTGGGCATGCGCATCTGCGGTGACGAGTTCCATCCCGACGGTCTCTCCCACGACGACATGAAGCAGATCGCCGCCTACTACGATGCCACCGGCGAGGTGGACTTCTTCGGCGTGGTCGGCTCGGGCTGCGATACCCACAACTCGCTGGCCAACGTCATTCCCAACATGTCCTACCCGCCGGAACCCTTCCTGCACCTGGCGGCCGGCATCAAGGAAGTGGTCAGTGTGCCGGTGATCCATGCCCAGAACATCAAGGATCCCAACCAGGCCCAGCGGATTCTCGAAGGCGGCTACGTCGACCTGGTCGGCATGACCCGGGCGCATATCGCCGACCCGCACCTGATTGCCAAGATCAAGATGGGCCAGATCGACCAGATCAAGCAGTGCGTGGGCGCCAACTACTGCATCGACCGCCAGTACCAGGGCCTGGACGTGCTGTGCATCCAGAACGCCGCGACCTCCCGCGAGTACATGGGCCTGCCGCACATCATCGAGAAAACCGATGGCGCCAGACGCAAGGTCGTGGTGGTCGGCGGTGGCCCCGGCGGCATGGAGGCGGCCCGCGTGGCGGCCGAGCGCGGCCATGACGTGACCCTGTTCGAGGCGGCCGAGGCGCTGGGCGGGCAGATCACCATCGCCGCCCAGGCCCCGCAGCGTGACCAGATCGCCGGCGTTACCCGCTGGTACCAGCTGGAGCTGGCGCGGCTCAACGTCGACCTGCGCCTGGGCACGCGGGCCGACGAGGCGACCCTGCTCGACCTGCGCCCGGATATCGTGGTGCTGGCCACCGGTGGTCAGCCCTTCCTCAGCCAGGTGCCCGAGTGGGGCTACTCGGAAGATCCCGCAGAGAGTCTGGTCGTCAGCACTTGGGACGTGCTCTCCGGCAAGGTGGCGCCGGGCAAGAACGTGCTGATCTATGACGCCATCTGCGAGTTTTCCGGCGTCTCCGCCGCGGACTTCCTGGCCGACAAGGGTGCCAAGGTGGAGATCGTCACCGACGACATCAAGCCAGGCGCCGCCGTGGGCGGCACCACCTTCCCCACCTACTACCGCAGCCTCTACGAAAAGGAGGTGATCATGACCTCCGACCTCGCGCTGCATAAGGTGTATCGGGAGGGTGGCAGCCTGGTGGCGGTGCTCGAGAACGAGTACACCGGTGCGCTGGAGGAGCGGGTGGTCGATCAGGTGGTGGTGGAAAACGGCGTGCGTCCCGACGAGGCCCTCTACTACGCCCTCAAGGCGCAGTCTCGCAACAAGGGCCAGCTGGACCTGGAAGCGCTCTATGCCATCCAGCCCCAGCCCTGCCTGTCTGAGGAGGGCGACGGCTTCCTGCTGTTCCGCCTGGGCGACTGCACGGCGCCGCGCAACACCCATGCGGCGATCTACGATGCCCTGCGGATCTGCAAGGACTTCTAACGCCAGAGTCGCCATCGGAACGTCGGCTGCGCCTTCGGTTTATCCGGCCTACGGGAACGTAGGTCGGATAAACGAGCCGGAGACGAGCGCATCCGACAGGCCAAGCTGAGGTTACCAGCATGCTCGATACCTTACTGCCGATACTAATCTTCGCCGCGCTGGCCGTGGCGGTGGTGGGCGCCGGGCGGCGTGTTCGCCTGTGGCGTCAGGGACGGCCCTCGGCTGTGCCGCTGCTCAAGGGCCTAGCGGCCCTGCCGCGCCGCTACCTGGTGGACCTGCACCATGTGGTGGATCGCGACAAGCTGATCTCTCGCACGCATGTGGCCACCGCCGGTGGCTTCGTGGCAGCGGCCGTGCTGATGGTGCTGGTGCATGGCCTGGGGCTGGCCGAGGCCATCCTGGGGTGGCCGCTGCTGGCCGCCAGCGCCTGCATGTTTGTGGGCAGCCGCTTTGTGGCGCGGCGGCGGCGCAACCCGCCCGCCCGTCTCTCCAAGGGCCCCTGGATGCGCCTGCCCAAGAGCCTTGCGGCCTTCTCGATCGGCGTCTTCCTGGTCACCCTGCCTACGGTGGGGCTGCTGCCTGCCGGACTAGCCCAAGGGATGGGGAGCTGGGTCCTGGCGCTGGCGCTGGCGGCGGTAGTGGTGTGGGGACTGGGCGAGATGGTCGTCGGCATGACCTGGGGTGGGCCCATGAAGCACGCCTTCGCCGGCGCCCTGCACCTGGCCTTCCATCGTCGCGCCGAGCGTTTTGGTGAAGGCAATCGCTCTACCGGGCTCAAGGCGCTGGACCTCGACGACGCATCGGCGCCGCTGGGCGTGGAGACACCCGCCGACTTCACCTGGAATCAGCTGCTCGGCTTCGATGCCTGCGTGCAGTGCGGTCGCTGCGAGGCGGTCTGTCCGGCGTTCGCTGCCGGTCAGCCACTCAATCCCAAGAAGCTGATTCAGGACATGGTGGTAGGCCTGGCCGGGGGCAGCGACGCCGACTACGCCGGCTCGCCCTACCCCGGCAAGCCGGTCGGCGAACATCACGGCAGCCCCCACGGGCCGATCGTGGGTCGCGGCGGCAAGGCGCTGGTGGATGCCGACACCCTGTGGTCCTGCACCACCTGCCGGGCCTGCGTGGAGGAGTGCCCGATGATGATCGAGCACGTGGACGCCATCGTCGATATGCGGCGTTTCCTGACGCTGGAGCGCGGCGAGACGCCCAACAAGGCTCCCCAGGTGCTCGACAACCTGATCGCCACCGACAATCCCGGCGGCTTTGCGCCGGGCGCCCGCATGCACTGGGCGGCCGACCTCGAGCTGCCGCTGATGGCCAAGCTGCAACAGGTCGACGTGCTGCTGTGGCTGGGTGACGGCGCCTTCGACATGCGCAACCAGCGCACGCTGCGCGCGCTGGTCAAGGTGCTGCGTGCCGCCGGTGTCGATTTCGCGGTACTGGGCAACGAGGAGCGTGACAGCGGTGACGTCGCACGGCGCCTGGGCGACGAGGCCACCTTCCAGTCGCTGGCCAAGCGCAATATCGCCACCCTTGCGCAGTACCGTTTCCAGCATATCGTCACCTGCGACCCGCACAGCTTCCATGTGCTGGGCAACGAGTACGGCGAGCTGGGGGGCGTCTACGATGTGCGTCACCACACCACCTATATCGCCGAGCTCTATGACGCCGGCCGGCTGAACTTTGCGCCCTGGAAAGGGGGCCGCGTGACCTATCACGACCCCTGCTACCTGGGCCGCTACAACGGCGAGTATGCGGCGCCCCGCCGCGTGCTCGAGGCGCTGGGCATCGAGGTCATGGAGATGCAGCGCTCCGGTTATCGCTCGCGCTGCTGCGGCGGCGGTGGCGGCGCGCCCATCACCGATATCCCCGGCGAGCGCCGCATTCCCGACATGCGCATGAACGATGTCAAGGAAACCGGTGCGTCGCTGGTGGCGGTGGGCTGTCCGCAGTGCACGGCGATGCTCGAGGGCGTGGTGGATGCCAGCGCCGAGGTGCGCGACATCGCCGAACTGGTGGCCGATGCCCTGGTGGCGGCCCCGGCCGCTGCGCCGGCGCCGGCTGTGCCTCAACCCCTGTTTGAGGAGGTAAGCTGATGAGTGAGATTCCTCGTCGCGACCCGCGCCGTGAGTGGGTCGCTCGCAACCGCCTGCATCCCGAGCACTCCAGCGTGCTGGCCGCCCTGGGCGGGGGGCTAAGTGGCACCAGCGAGTGGCTGGGGCCCCACGGGGTGACGCGCAAGAACCCCCACGCGCTGGGCTTTATCGGCCCCAGCGGCCTCAAGCGCATCGATCGCAGCGGGGCCCAGCAGGGCGGTCAGGCGCTGGCCCAGGCGCGCCAGGCGGCCCAGGCGAGCCGCCGTGCGGTGACGATTGCCGCGCCCGATTTCCTGGTGGCGGTGGTGCCCGAGCTGACGGGCGGGCGGCTTTCCAGCCACGACAGGGACCTGCTGGGTCTGGCCCGGCGCCTGGCGGACGCCGACCCTGAGCGCAGCGGCGCCGTGGTGGCGGTGCTCTTTGGCGAGCATCGCGAAGCCGCGCTGGGTGACGCCGGCATCGACCGGGTGCTGCCCTTCACCGACGCGGCCTATGCCGGCTTTGCGCCCGAGGCGCGCCTAGCGGCACTGGCGGCCGTGGAGCGTGAGCTGGCGCCGCGCCACTGGCTGCTGCCCGATTCGCCGCTGGGCGGTGCCGACCTGGGTCGCCGCCTGGCCATGCGCCTCGGCGAGCGCCCGGCCACCGGCGTGTGGCAGATCGAGAGCGACGCCGCCGCACCGCTGGGATGGCGCTGCACCGCCCGCGGCGCGGCGGAGAGCCTGGATATCCAGCGGCCGCTGCCGCGTATCGCGCTGGCCCTGGCGGAGTGCGCCGAGCCGGTTGGCGCCACCCGCCATGCCGCCGAGCCGGTCTCGCTGTCCGCGAGCGTGCCCAGCGCCCTGTCGCGTATCGAGGACCTGGGCCAGGTGGCGGTGGACCCCGCCGGCGTGGCGCTGGCCGAGGCCGAGTTCATCCTCTCGGGCGGCAACGGCGTCAGGGATTGGCAGGCCTTTCACCATGCGGCCCAGGTGCTGGGCGCAACGGAGGGCGCGTCGCGCGTGGCGGTGGACGATGGCTTCATGGCCCGTGACCGCCAGGTGGGAGCGACGGGCACCTGGGTCACCGCCCGGGTCTATCTGGCGGTGGGGATTTCCGGCGCCATCCAGCACCTGCAGGGGATCCAGAGCTGCGACAAGGTGGTCGCCGTCAATCTCGATCCCGGGTGCGACATGATCAAACGGGCCGACCTGGCGGTCATCGGCGACGCCGGCGAGATCCTAGCCGCGCTGGTGGCCAAGGTGGAACAGCAGCGAGGAGAGCAGCGCGATGCAGCCTGAACCGCAGGGAATCGAGATGGCCGTGCTGGTCTCAGTGGGGCGCCACCCGCTGACCGAACGTGCCCGGCGCGCCGACCAGGATGCGCGGGGCCTGGAGCTGGCCCTGGACCTGGCGTCGCGCGTCGCGGGCTCGCGCCTGCGCCTGGTGCATGCCGGTCCGCGCAGTGACGAGAGCGAGCGTGCCCTGCGTGACTACCTGGGCATGGCGGGGGACAGCGGCAGCGGGCTCGACTCGCTGACGCTGCTGGAGCAGCCGTCCGGCGCCGATGCCATCACCGCCCTGGTCGAGCACCTGGCGGCGGCCGCGCCGCAGCTGGTGATTACCGGCACTCGGGCGGAGCGCGGCGAAGGCTCGGGGCTGCTGCCCTATGCCCTGGCCGAGCGTCTCGGCTGGCCGCTGATCAACGGGCTGGCGGCCGTGGAGCGCATCGAGGATGGCGTGGCGACCCTGCTCCAGGCGCTGCCGCGCGGCCAGCGCCGGCGTCTGCAGGTGCGCCTGCCGGTGATCGTCAGCGTGGACGCCGCGGCACCGGCGGCGCGCCAGAGCGCTTATGGCCCGGCCCGGCGTGCCGCGCTGGCGAGCGAGCCGGCCCCCGCCGCGCTCGACCGCGAGCTGGCCGAATGGCAGCTGGCGCCGGCCCGCAAGCGGCCCAAGCGCCTCAAGATCGTCAAGGCGGCCTCGGCCCGTGACCGCTTCAAGGCGGCCGCGGCCAAGGCTGAGGGCGGCAGCGGTCAGGTGATCGAGGGCGTTGATGCCGAGCAGGGCGCCGAGGCCATTCTCAAGCTGCTGCGCGACGAGGGCGTGCTGTCGCGCTGACGGCGCTGCCCCAATGACCGCAAAAGCCCCGGCCTGGTGCCGGGGCTTTCGTTATGGCGGGGCAGCACACGGCCTGCGTCAGGGCGCGATGCGTTGGCTGGCGCTGGTGAAGCCCATCAGTGAGATATCCAGGTCCAGGCGATTACCGCGCGGCCCGATCAGGCTGAGCGTGGCGGCACTGCCGCTGCGCAGCGACTGCAGCAGCTCCCCATTGAGCGGCAGGTCGGCCCGGCAGCTCTGTGCCAGACACACTTGATAGGGAAACTGCACCGGCTCGCCGCCGCCGACGCTCAACTGCAGGCCCGGCGCGAGGCGCACGCCCAGCGGCAGCAGAAAGGTCATCGCTGGCTGACCCTCGAGCTCGGGGGGGTAGCCGACGATCACCCGCATCAGCGGGTCGTTGCTGTCCGGGTTGGTGATCAACTGGCTCATGGTGCAGGCCCCCTGGCCGCCGTCGTCGGGGCAGATGACCTCCCAATCCTGAAACTGCTCGGTGCTGACGTTGGCGCCCGGCGAGGCCTGCTGGGCGACGGCCGGCATGCCCAGCGTCAGCAGCGCCAGTAGGGCGGCCAGGCACAGGCGTCTGGCAAGATGGTGCGACATCGGTGGTTCCTCCTTGGCTTGCGTGGCGTGAAGCGCCGCAGACAGCTCTCACCATGCCTGTTTGCCCCCGCCAGGTCGACCCCGTGCCGCGACGACGACGCCCACCCCCCAAAACCCAAGACCCCGGTACGCAGGCCGGGGTCGAGGTATCGGGACGGGGTGTCGGGGATGGGGTGTCGGTCAGGTCGTGGCGACCAGCCCCGGGCGGCGCTGTTCCTCGATAAGGCCCTTGACCAGGCTGAACGCCATCACCAGCAGCACCACGGTAAACGGCAGGCCGGTGGCCACCGCGCCGGCCTGCAGCGCACCCAGCGCCGTGCTGCCGCCGCCGTAAAGCAGGATGCCGGCGATGACGCCCTCCAGCGTGGCCCAGAAGACGCGCTGGCCGCGCGGCGCGTCGGTCTTGCCGCCGGCGGTGATGCTGTCGATGACCAGCGAGCCGGAATCCGAAGAGGTCACGAAGAAGACCAGCACCAGCAGGATCGCCAGGCTGGAGGTCAAGGTCGTCAGCGGCAGGTGTTCGAGCATCTGGAACATCGCCAGCGAGACGTCGCTGATGCCGTTCGCCAGCTCGCCGACGCCGGCTGCCGACTGATTCAGTGCCGTGCCGCCCAGCGCACTCATCCAGACCAGGGTGACCAGGGTGGGCACCACCAGCACGGCGGTCAGGAATTCGCGCACGGTGCGCCCGCGAGAGACCCGCGCGATGAACATGCCGACGAAGGGCGACCAGGACACCCACCAGGCCCAGTAGAACACCGTCCAGCCGTGGTACCAGGTGGTGTCATCGCGGCCGACCCAGTTGGAGAGTGGCAGCACGTGACTGACGTAGGCGACGGTCGTGGTCCACAGGCCGTTGAGGAACAGCAGCGTGGAGCCGGTGATCACCACAAAGGTCAGCAGCGCGAGGGCGATCACCATGTTGATGTTGGAAAACAGCTTCACGCCGCCGTCGATGCCGCGCCATACCGAAAACAGCGCAACGACCGTGACGCCAATGATGATCGCCAGCTGGGTGCCGAGCGTATTGGGGATGTCGAACAGGTAGTTGAGACCACCGGCGGCCTGAGAGGCCCCGAAGCCTAGCGAGGTGGCGAGCCCGAAGATGGTGGCCAGCACCGCCGTGATGTCGATCAGGTGGCCCGGCCAGCCGCGCACGCGCTCACCCAGCAGCGGGGTGAAGGCCGAGCGCAGGGTCAGCGGCAGGCCGCGGTTGTAGGCAAAGAAGGCCAGCGACAGCCCGACCATGGCGTAGATGGCCCACGGGTGCAGGCCCCAGTGGAACATGGTGGCGCCCATGGCGGCAGTGGCCCCTTCGGGGGTGCGGGCCTCAGCGTTGAGCGGCGTGCCGTACCAGTCGGTGTAGTAGGCCACCGGCTCGGCCACGCTCCAGAACATCAGGCCAATGCCCATGCCGGCGGCAAACAGCATGGCGAACCAGGAGAGCGTCGAGTGTTCCGGACGGGCCTGGTCGCCGCCCAGGCGAATCCGCCCGACCGGCAGCACGATCAGGGCCAGGCACAGCAGCACCAGCAGGTTGCCGGTGATCATGAACAGCCAGTCGAAATGCTCGATGGCAAATCCCCTGGCGGCGGTCATCTGGGTGCTGGCGGCCTCTGGATAGATCAGGGCGTAGAGAATAAAGGCCAGGATGGCCAGGGCCGAGAGGGGGAAGACGGGGTTGTGGAAGTCCAGGCCGAGTATCTGGGTATTGTCCTGTCCCGGGGAGAGCAGGTCATCATCGCGGTTTTCGCGCATCTGGTCGTCTCGCTTTGTTATTGAAATAGTCGAGCGGGTGCCCCGGCAGGCAAGACAGGGCCAAGGCATTGTTGGCAAGCCACGCCGTGGAGAGTGTCCTGAAAGCGACCTGGAGTTACCTGTGGCGCCTCGCGCCGGGCGGGATGTCTCGAACAGGCATGCGGGTGCCTCTGTGGGGCAAGTGGGCGGCCGATGAGCGCTTAGGCTGGTGCCGCGGCATCGCCTGACGTTGCGCCGCCGTCACCTAAAACAACAGCTAGGAGCCAGCCATGAGCCATGCCAACCGCGGAGTCGTCTACATGGGCCCCGGTAGCGTCGAGGTCCAGTCAATTCCCTACCCGGAACTGTCGCTGGGAGAGCGCAAGTGCGAGCACGGCGTCATTCTCAAGGTGGTAACGACCAATATCTGCGGCAGCGACCAGCACATGGTGCGCGGCCGCACCACGGCACCCGCCGGACTGGTGCTGGGCCACGAGATCACCGGCCTGGTGGTCGAGTGTGGACGTGACGTCGAGTTCATCAAGCCCGGCGACCTGGTCTCGGTGCCGTTCAACATTGCCTGCGGCCGCTGCCGCAACTGCAAGGAAGGCCGCACCGGCATCTGCCTCAACGTCAACCCGGCCCGTCCCGGTGCGGCGTATGGCTATGTGGACATGGGCGGCTGGGGCGGTGGCCAGACCGAGTACGTCATGGTGCCTTACGCCGACTTCAACCTGCTGAAGTTTCCCGATACCGATCAGGCGATGGAGAAGATCCGCGACCTTACGCTGCTCTCCGATATCTTCCCCACCGGCTTTCATGGCTGCGTGACCGCCGGCGTCGGGCCGGGCTCCACCGTCTACATCGCCGGCGCCGGCCCGGTGGGCCTGGCCGCCGCCGTTTCCGCCCAGCTGCTGGGCGCGGCCTGCGTGATCGTCGGCGACATGATCGAGTCGCGTCTGGCCCAGGCGCGTAGCTTCGGCTGCGAGACCATCGACCTGACCGAAGAGGGCGATATGGCCGACAAGATCGAGGCCATCCTCGGCGAGCGTGAGGTCGATGCCTTCGTCGACTGCGTCGGCTTCGAGGCCCACGCCTGCGGCTGCAATCATGGCAAGGAGGCGCCCGCCACCGTGCTCAATAGCGCCATGCAGCTGACTCGCGCCGGCGGCCAGATCGGTATCCCCGGTCTCTACGTGACCGAGGACCCGGGTGCAGTCGACGACGCGGCCAAGCAGGGCGCGCTGAGCATGCGTTTCGGCCTCGGCTGGGCCAAGTCGCACAGTTTCCACACCGGCCAGTGTCCGGTGATGAAGTACCATCGGCCGCTGATGCAGGCGATCCTGTTCGGCAAGGTGAACATTGCCGATGCGGTGAACGTGCAGATGATCTCGCTGGACGAAGCGCCCAAAGGCTATGCCGACTTCGATGGTGGCGCGGCGAAGAAATTCGTCATCGACCCCCACGGCAGCGTCGCGGCCTGACCCTCAGGCGGGGCCGCGCCGCGGCCCCGCCGTTACGTCTGGCGCTCGGTCAGGCGGTTCATTACATGCCGCTGCATGGCGGCGGCTGCCGGCGACAGGCTGACCCTTGCTCGCCGAATCAATCCGATGCGGCGCTCCAGGTGGGGGGCTGCCAGGGGCACGAAGCGCAGGCGGAGATGCTCTTCCGGGAATGCCAGGCGCGGCAGGGTGGTGATGCCGATGCCGGCCTCCAGCATTGCCGTCAGCGAGATCATGTTGGAGATGGACAGGGCACTGTGTTCGAGCAGCCCGGCGGCTGGCGAGCCCGCGAGGAGCCGTGAGGTCCCGTTGCGGATCAGTGGCTGCCCGATCAGCTCATGCCAATGCAGGCTCTCCTGACCGGCCAACGGATGATCGTCCCGGCACACCACGCCGATGTCGTCATGCAGCAGCGCCAGAAAATCCAGTCCCTCTTCCGCTTGCCACAGGCTGGTGATGCCCAGTTCCACGTCACCGCTCAGGACCTTCTGGCAGACCAGTTCGGAGTGTCCATCCTGGAGGTTGATCTCGATACCCGGATAGTCGATCACGAAGCGCGCCAGCAGGTCCGGCATCAGTCGGCTGGCCACCGACGGCACGGTGGCGATATCCACTCGGCCGGCCTGATGGCGGGCCATGGCCAAGGCATCGCGGCTGACCCGGTCGTGTTGGGCCACCAGTTCACGAAAGCGCGGCAGGCACCATTGCCCATAAGGGGTCAGGGCGGCCTTGCCGCCGTGCTTGTCGAACAGTGCCTGGCCGAGGCGCGCCTCCAGGTCGCGCACGGCCATGGATACCGCCGGCTGGCTGCGATGCAGGTGCTTGGCGGCCGCATGAAAGCCGCCGTAGTCGGCGATGGCCAGCACGCAGCGCAGCGGCTGCGGTTTCAATTCGGGCAGCATGATAAGTCTCCCTGATCATTTCATCTGTTTTATTGATTATTCTTATCTTGTTACCTCTCTTAGGATGGCGTCAACGCTATCCAGGAGGTCCCCCATGTCCCATTCCCATCTGCTCTTCATCGCCGGCCAGTGGTGCGCGGGCGACACCACCATTGCCAACCACAGTCCGTCGGACACCAATGACCTGATCGGTCATTACGCTCAGGCCAGCGTTAGCCAGGTCGGCGAGGCCATTGCGGCAGCGCGTCTCGGTCAGCGCGAGTGGGCACGCTACGGTCTGGAGCAGCGTCATGGCGTGCTGATGGCCATCGGCGATGAACTGATGGCACGCAAGGACGAGCTGGGACGACTGCTCTCCCGTGAGGAGGGCAAGCCGCTGGCCGAGGGGGTGGGCGAGGTCTACCGCTCGGCCCAGTTCTTTCATTACTACGCCGCCGAAGTGCTACGCCAGATCGATGACCGGGTGGATTCGGTGCGCGCTGGCGTCGAGGTCGAGACGCGTCGCGAAGCGGTCGGCGTGGTAGGCGTGATCAGCCCCTGGAACTTTCCTTTGGCGACCGCTGTGTGGAAGATCGCCCCGGCGCTGGCGTTTGGTAATGCCGTGGTATTCAAGCCTGCCAATCTGGTGCCCGCCAGCGCCTGGGCGCTGGCCGAGATCATCAGCCGCCAGGCCCTGCCGGCCGGCACCTTCAACTTGCTGATGGGGCCTGGCGGCAGCGTCGGCGATGCGCTCATCTCGAGCCCCGACATTGATGCGCTGAGCTTCACCGGCTCGCTCGAGGTGGGCCGTCGCGTGGCAGCGGCCACCGCCGGCAACCTGGTCAAGTGCCAGCTGGAGATGGGCTCCAAGAATGCGCTGATCGTGGCCGATGACGCTGACCTCGACCTCGCCGTGGAAGCGGCCTTCGCCGGCGCCTACTCCGGTACCGGGCAAAAATGTACGGCGTCGTCGCGGCTGATCGTCACCGCGGCGGTCCACGACGCCTTCGTCGAGAAGCTCGTCGCGCGGCTGGCCAGTGCCACGGTCGGCCATGCCCTGGCCGAGGGCGTGCAGATCGGCCCGGTGGCGGATGCCCGGCAGCTGGCCTCGAATCTTGCCTGGATTGAACGGGCTCGCGAGCAGGGGGCCACCCTGGCCTTCGGCGGCGAGCGGCTCGAGCGCGAGACGCCGGGCTACTACATGGCGCCGACCCTGTTCACCGAGACCACCAACGACATGGCGATCAACCGTGAGGAGGTCTTCGGCCCGATCGCCTGCGTGATCAAGGTGGCGGATGTCGAAGAGGCCATCGAGACCCTCAACGACACCCACTTCGGCCTGACGGCCGGCATCATTACCGATTCACTGAAGCTGGCCAGCGCCTTCAAGGCCCGCGCTGAAACCGGCTGTGTAATGGTCAACCTGGCCACCGCCGGCACCGATTACCACGTGCCATTCGGGGGTCGCAAGGATTCAAGCTTCGGGCCGCGCGAGCAGGGACGCTATGCGCGCGAGTTCTACACGGTGGTCAAGACCTGCTACGTCAAGGCTTGAGGAGCGCTCCATGTCCAAGTCAACGCTGACCGTCGATGGCCTGCAGTACTCGAACTGGTCCCGAGAGATCTTTCAGCAGATGCGCGAGGGCGGCCTCGATGCGGTGCACGCGACGCTGGTCTATCACGAGAACACCCGCGAGACCCTATCGCGGCTTGGCGAGTGGAACCGCCGATTCGAGCAGCATCACGACCTGATCATGCCGGTACTCGAGCCGGGCGACATCGAGCGTGCCCGCGCCGCCGGCAAGGTGGGTGTCTTCCTCGGCGCCCAGAACTGCTCGCCGATCGAGGACGACATCGACATGGTGGCGGTGATGCGCCGGTTGGGCCTGCTGATCATGCAGCTCACCTACAATAACCAGAGCCTGCTGGCCTGTGGCTGCTACGAGCGCGACGACAGCGGCATCACCCGCTTCGGCCGCCAGGTGATTCGCGAGATGAACCGGGTCGGCATGGTCATCGACATGTCTCACAGCGCCGAGCGCTCCACGCTCGAGGCCATCGAGCTCTCCGAGCGTCCGGTGATCATCTCCCATGCCAATCCTGAGTTCTTCCACCCGGCCAAGCGCAACAAGTCCAACCGCGTGCTTGCCGCCATCGCCGAGTGCGATGGCCTGCTGGGCTTCTCCGCCTACCCCTTCCACCTCAAAGATGGCCCGGACTGCACCCTCGAGGCCTACTGCGAGATGATCGCGCGGACCGTCGACCTGATGGGCATCGAGCATGTGGGCCTGGGCACCGACCTCTGCCAGGCACAGCCCGTCTCGGTGCTGGAATGGATGCGCAACGGACGCTGGTCCAAGGAGATGGACTACGGCGAGGGCAGCGCCAGCAATGCCGGCTGGCCGCGCCCGCTGTCCTGGCTGCGCGACAGCCGGGACTTTCCCAACCTGATCGATGGGCTCCGCCAGCGCGGTTTCGACCATGACGAGGTCGAACGCATCATGGGCCGCAACTGGGTGGCACTGCTGGAGCGTGCTGCCGTCCCGCTATCCCCTTGAACCCGCATCACGCCAGCTTCCCAACACAATAATGATATAACGAGGCACCTCTCATGCGTTCCCAATCCTCCCCTCCCACGTCCGATTCACCGCAACCTCGCCAATCGCTGGGCGACCCCGTCGTGCTGGGCCTGAGTGCCGGCTTCATTGTGCTGTTCGTGGCCTTGTCGCTGTATGACAGTGAGGCCGTGGCCAGCAGCATCAGCGCCGGTTTCGCCTGGACCGCCGCCATGCTCGGCTCCTATTTCCAGCTGCTGCTGCTGCTGACCTTCTTTATTGCCATGGGGCTTGCCGTATCGCCGGCGGCCAGCGCCAAGGTGGGCAACCTCGACAAGCCCGAGTTGAGCACCTTCAAGTGGCTGTCGATCATCATGTGCACGCTGCTGGCCGGGGGTGGCGTATTCTTCGCCGCCGGCGAGCCGGTCTATCACTTCGTGGTCACGCCGCCGGCCTTCGACACCGAACCGGGCACCGTCGAGGCGGTGGCCGGGGCGCTGGCGCAGTCGTTCATGCACTGGGGCTTTCTGGCCTGGGCGGTGCTGGGCTCGCTGACCGCCGTGGTGCTGGCCCACTGGCACTATGACAAGGGCCTGCCGCTGCAGCCGCGCACGCTGCTCTACCCGGTATTCGGGGAACGCTTGCTGCGGGGCTGGCTCGGCGGGGTGGTCGATGCCTGCTGCGTGATCGCCGTGGTGGCGGGCACGGTCGGCCCCATCGGCTTTCTGGCGACTCAGGTCAGCTTCGGGCTGCATGAGCTGCTCGGGGTCGCCGAGGGCTACGCTACCCAACTGGTGATCCTGGTGGTGCTGGGTGGGGTCTACGTTACCTCGGCCGCCACCGGCATCAATCGCGGCATTCAGCTGCTGAGCCGCTTCAACGTCTTCCTGGCGCTGGCCATCGCCGTCATCATCTTCGTTTTCGGGCCGACGCTGTTTCTCACCAACGCCTACCTGCAGGGCTTCGGCGAGTACGTGAGCTCGTTTCTGGCCATGGCCACCATGACTTCGGAAACCGCACCCGCCTGGTGGATGCAGTGGTGGACGGTGTTCTTCTTTGCCTGGTTCATCGGTTACGGCCCGCTGATGGCGATCTTCGTGGCGCGCATCTCGCGCGGCCGCACCATCCGCCAGATGATCCTCGCCGTGGCCGTCATGGCGCCGATCGCCACCACGGTCTGGTTCACGCTGCTCGGCGGCTCGGGCATTCATTTCCAGCTCATCGGTGCGATCGACCTTGGCGAGGCGCTCAACAACTTCCAGTTCGATGTCGCCACGCTAACCGTGGCGCAGGCACTGCCGGGGGGCACGCTGATGGCCCTGGCCATCCTGCTGCTGACCACCATCTTCGTGGCCACCACCGGTGACTCCATGAGCTACGCCATCGCCGTGGTCTGTACCGGTCATGACCGGCCTCATACGGGCGTGCGCATCTTCTGGGGCATCGCCATGGCGCTGATGGCGGCCATTCTGCTCTACATGGGCGCGGGCCAGATCAGCGTGCTCCAGCAGTTCATCGTGATCACCGCGATCCCGGTTTCCCTGATCCTGCTGCCGTCGCTCTGGACCGGCCCTCAGGCGGCCTATGCCATGGCGCGCCAGCAGGGCCTCACCACTCGTCCCAAGGTGATCGTCAATGACTAGCGCGGATCTCCTCTCCGCTGCACCGCTCGGCCTGCGTCCTGCCGATGAGGTGATGCGCTTGGAGCGGCTCGGCAGCCTGCATGCGACGCGGCTGAGCTTTGTGCGCAGCCTGGTGCGCCAGATGGCCCGCCAGCGCTGGCAGATTAGCCGGGTTCGCTTCGACCTGAATGCCGAGGGCCATGGCACGGCCGTCTATCGGCTGCAGACGCCGCACGGCCGCTACCACGGGGTGATGTTTGCCCAGCCGCTGGACGACGCGAATCGCTCTGACCGAGTCATCGCCGAGGCCTGGGACGTGACCTTCGGCCTGGTCGAAGGCGACGTCGACGACACGCTGCTGGCGCAGATGGCTGCCAACGTGCCGCTGCAGGAGGCGGGGCGCCAGCATCCGCAGGTGTTGGTGCTGTCGCGGGCCAACAAGAGCCTGCGCAACTTTGCTCACTTCGTCGACGCTCTGGCCCGCGGTGAGCAGCCCGACCCCGCCTGGTTGACCCGGGTCGGCTACCTCTATCGGACCACCGCGGTGTATGGCAATGGCAAGTTCGGCCTCGCCGACTTTGCGCGACTGATCGACAACCCTGATTTCCGGCGACCCTTCTCGGCGCAGATGGCAGGGGTCTATCTGCTGCGCCACTTCTCCATCGAACAGGTCGAGCATCTCGCCGCCGCGCGCGCGCCGCATACGGCCTGCGCGCTTGATATTGAACTGCGCCGCTACCTGGGCATCGGCAATTCCACGGGGCTCGGCATGGCGCCCTTCCTGATCAACCATCCCCAGCTGATCGCCCAGTGGGTCACCCAGCGCGAGACGGCCCTGACGCTGGCCCTCCGTCAAGCGCCGGATGAGGCTGATCGCGAGCGACTGATCGCGCTGACGCGTCGCGCCATGCAACATCTCGCCGAGACCGTCACTGAGGACGCCGAGCAGACCGAGCGCAATGCGGCTACGGTGGCCGCGCTGCCCGACGTGCTGACCTGGCTTGCCAGCGTGCCGCTGGAAACCGATATCTGGCAGCAGCTGGTGGAGTGGAGCGCCCGCACCCTGCCGCTGGAGGCCCAGGAGCTGATCAATACGCTGCTGATCGAGCTCTATCCTGACCAGGTTGATGCGCTGGAGGAGCGCATGGGCGTGGAGGAGAACCTCGACCTGGAGCCCGACATGCCGCTGATGCGCCTGCGCCAGCTTATCGAGACCCACTATGGCTGGGCGTTGGCCCACGATTACGCGAGCCGCGAGGGCACCTACTGGTTCTGGTACCGCTCCGCCGAGAAGGAAGAACCCAGGCTGGGGGTGCGTCATGCCGAGCCGGGTGCCGACAAGGAGATGCCCATTGCCATCGGGCCACGCGTGGCGCGCACCCACCAGGCAATCTGTGACTTTCTCGAGCTCCACCCGCGTGCCACGGTGGTCGACTTCCTGCTCGAGTATCCTCGCCACAAGGAAGTGGTGCGCCGTATCCAGACGCTGATCAAGGCGCCCTACGGTGACATCCATGCCAATCTCTGGCACCGCGACATGAAGCCGATGCACCTGTTGCGCACCAAGCTCTCCTTCTTCGGTGCCAGTCGCTTTGACCCCAAGTCGGATCGCTGGGTGCGCATCACGCTCTTCCAGGGCGCGCCGCTGGTCGAGGAGCTCAATGCTGAACCACAGGACTTGGCCGACTTCGATGACTGGAGCTTCCCCCTAGAGCCTGCCCGGCAGGGCGATGTCCATGCGACGTGCCGCCAGGCGGGAGGCGTGGTCTCATGAACGTGTCGTACAACGAACTGCAGGGGCTGTGCCGCAAGGCGTTCAGCGGCATCGGCTTCGAAGAGGGTGACGCCGCGGATGCCGCCGACATGGTGGCCTGGATGCAGTGTCACGGCCTGCACGGCGTCGAACAGCTCAACCGGGGTTTGGATTACCTGCTCGCCGAGGATCCCGACGCGCTGCCCCGGTTGATCTATCAGGACGGCGACCTGGCGGTGCTCGACGGTCAGGGGCACAGCGTGCTGCGCAGCATCAGCCTGGCCACCGAGCTTGGCTTTGCCAAGGCGCGCGCCCGCGGGCTGTCGGTGGTCAAGATTCGCCGCTGCCACAATCGCCAGCTGATCATGGGCTATCTATCCCGGCTGGCCGGGCGGGGTATGAACATCACCGCCTTCTGGCGCAATGCCCAAGTGCCCCTCACCGAGCAGGTGGTGGGCTTCCGTGCCGGGCATACCATTCCCGAGGTGCGCGTCTACTCGGTACGCGATGTGCCCGAGGAGAACGAGCCCAATGATGGCATCACCCTGGTGATGGCCAACCATGTGGAGCTCTTGCCGTCGCTCGGCGCCGACCACGACCTCGATTTGCTGGCCCACCATCCCGAGTCGGAGCTGCTGGCCTGTCGACAGCTCGCCCTGCGGGAGGGCATCCAAGTAGAAGACGCCATCTGGACACGCCTCAAGGAACTGGCCCATCGCATCCTGGTGGAGTCCTCCGAGGCTTCCCGGAGCGGCGCTGGTGCCGGCGAGCATGACAACGACTGACCCACTTCCGACGAGACACCGCCATGATCCAGCCCGTGAGCACCGACCTGTTTGCCGCCAAGGCCCCGCTTGAGTGGGCCGTTATCGGCAATGACATCCTCTTCACCGCCCAGATCCCCATCGATGCCGAGGGCATCGTCGTCGAAGGCGGCATCGAGGCCCAGACCCGCCAGACCCTCGACAACCTCAGGCACACCCTGGAAAGCGCCGGCAGCGATCTGTCAGCGCTCACGCAGGTGCTCATCTACGTCACCGAGCGCAGTCACCTGGCATGCGTCAATCGGCTCTATGCCGAGTATGTCACGCCACCCTACCCCAACCGTGCCGCGCTTATCGTCTCGGGCTTCGCCCGCGAAGAGATGCTGGTGGAAATCATCGCCTATGCCGCAATGCAGTGGGAGTCGGCCGGGACGCCTTGCTGAGAGCGACATGTGCATATCCATTCGCTCCCTGCGTCGCCCTCTGGCCATTGTCCTGATGTAGGGGCGGTGACACCATGCGCTATATGCGCTGCGCCGCCTGGATGTGTCGACACCGCGCCATCTCAAAAGCACAACAATGAGCCTGCCATGACCGTTGAGACCGTCACTCCCCCGCGTCGTTTTCGGGGCAAGCCCCGTGGCCGTGAGCTGCCTCCCGTGGCGCTCGCCGCTCTGCGTCAACTGCTCGGCGACGAGCGCAGCGACCCGTCTCTGCGCCGCCGGGACCTGCTGATCGAGCATCTGCACGCCATTCAGGATGCCCACGGCCATCTGGCGCTGGTGTCGCTGCGGGCGCTGGCGGCCTATATGAACCTGCCCATGGCCGCGGTCTACGAGACGGCGACCTTTTATGCCCACTTTGACGTGGTCCACGACGACCAGTCGGCGCCGCCCGAGGTGACGGTGCGGGTGTGCGATTCGCTCTCCTGCCAGCTGGCCGGTGCCGCCACGCTCAAGTCACAGCTCGAGGCCGGGCTCGACCCGCAGGCCGTGCGGGTGGTGCGCGCGCCCTGCATGGGCCGCTGCGACGCGGCGCCGGTGGTGGAAGTGGGGCATCATCACCTGATGTATGCCACCGCCGAGGGCGTGGAGTCCGTGGTGGACACCGTGCATTTCCATCCCGAGGCGATTGTCTGGCAGCGCCTGGCGGACTATCGCGCCGAGGGCGGCTTCTCGCTGCTCGAGGAGTGTCGCGAGGGGCGCGTCACGGTCGAGGCGCTGATGGCAACGCTCGAGCGCGCTAACCTGCGCGGGCTGGGCGGCGCCGGCTTCCCCACCTTCAAGAAGTGGCACTTCGTGCGCCAGGCGCCGGGGCCGCGCTACTGCGCGATCAACGCCGACGAGGGCGAACCTGGCACCTTCAAGGACCGCTACTACCTGGAGCGCTCGCCGCATCGCTTCCTCGAGGGCGCGCTGGTCAGCGCCTGGGCGGTCGAGGCCGACGCGCTCTATATCTACCTGCGCGACGAATACCCCGGCCTGCATCGCGTGCTGCACGAGGCGATCGCTGAGCTCGAGGCCGCCGGGCTGGTGGCGCCGGGCTATATCGTGATGCGTCGCGGTGCCGGGGCTTATATCTGTGGCGAGGAGTCGGCGATGATCGAGTCGCTGGAGGGCAAGCCCGGCAAGCCGCGCCATCGCCCGCCCTTCGTTGCCCAGCAGGGGCTCTTCGGCCGCCCGACCCTGGTCAACAACGTTGAGACCGTCTACTGGATTCCGCTGATTCACGCCAAGGGCGCCGAGTGGTTCGCCGGCCACGGCCGCCATGGTCGAACGGGGCTGAGAAGTTTTTCGCTGTCCGGTCGGGTGCGTCGCCCGGGGGTGCACCTGGCGCCGGCCGGCATCACCCTCAATGAGCTGGTCGAGGAGTACGGCGGCGGCATGGCCGAGGGCCACCGCCTGGCCGGCTACCTGCCCGGCGGCGCCTCCGGGGGGATCCTGCCGGCGAGCAAGGCGGATATTCCGCTGGACTTCGACACCCTGCAGGCCGAGGGCTGCTTCATCGGTTCGGCGGCGATCATCGTGCTTTCCGACCAGGATGACCTGAAGGCGGTGGCCACCAACCTGCTGGCCTTCTTCGCCGATGAATCCTGCGGCCAGTGCACGCCGTGCCGGGTGGGCACCGAGAAGATGCTGACGCTGCTCGAGCGCGACGCGTGGCGGGTCGACGAACTCGAGCGGCTCGCGCAGGTGATGAGGGACGCCTCCATCTGTGGCCTGGGGCAGGCGGCGCCCAATCCGGTGCTGGGGCTCCTCAAGGATTTCCGCCATGAGCTTGCCGCTCAGAACGTGATCGTGAAAGGGTAGGGAGACTGACGATGGCACACGAGACCTTTACCCTGACCCTGGATGGCGCCGAGGTCGACGCCTATCCCGGTGAGACCCTCTGGCAGGTGGCCAAGCGCGCCGGCGAGACCATTCCGCACCTGTGCTTCAAGGAGGCGCCGGGCTATCGCAGCGATGGCAACTGTCGCGCCTGCATGGTCGAGGTCGAAGGCGAGCGCGTGCTGGCGGCGAGCTGCCTGCGCGAGGCATCGCCTGGCATGGTGGTCAGGAGTGCCAGCTCCGAGCGTGCCCGGGTGGCGCGCGAGGGCGTCATGGAACTGCTGATGGCCGACCAGCCCGACCGCCATGACGGCCCCGACCGCTCGAGCCACTTCTGGGCCATGGCCGATCACCTGGCCATCGACGCCACCGCCGTGCGCAAGCGCCTGCCGGCCCGGGCCGAGCGCGCTGCCTCCCCGGTGCACCATGTCGCCGAGCGGGCGGCGTCGCTGCCCCATGCTGCGGGCCATGACGCCACGCACTCGGCCATGAACGTCAACCTCGATGCCTGCATTGCCTGCAACCTCTGCGTGCGCGCCTGTCGCGAGGTGCAAGGCAACGACGTCATCGGCCTGGCCCACCGCGGGGCTGCCGCGAAGATCGTCTTCGACTTCGACGACCCCATGGGTGCGAGCACCTGCGTAGCCTGTGGCGAGTGCGTCCAGGCCTGCCCCACCGGGGCGCTGATGCCGGCGACCCTGGTCGACGCCGCCGGGCGCGGCGACTCCAGGGTCGCCGATCGCACCGTCGACTCGGTCTGTCCCTACTGCGGGGTGGGCTGCCAGCTCACCTACCACATCAAGGACGAGAAGATCCTCTTCGTCGAGGGGCGCGATGGGCCCTCCAACCAGGGACGCCTGTGCGTCAAGGGGCGCTTTGGCTTCGACTATCCTTACCACCCCGCACGCCTCACTCGGCCGCTGATCCGCCGGCCGGGCGTGCCCAAGGGGCTCGATCCTGACTTCGACCCCCGTGCCCCGCTGACCCATTTCCGCGAGGCGAGCTGGGAGGAGGCGCTGGAACACGCGGCCGGCGGGCTTGCCGCCCTCAAGGCCGCCTCTGGCCCCGATGCGCTGGCCGGCTTCGGCAGCGCCAAGTGCTCCAACGAGGAGGCCTGGCTGTTCCAGAAGCTGGTACGCGTGGGCTTCGGTTCCAACCACGTCGACCACTGCACCCGCCTGTGCCACGCCAGTTCGGTGGCGGCGCTGATGGAGTGCATCGGCTCGGGCGGCGTGACTGCCTCCTTCATGCAAGCCCTGCAGGCCGACGTGGTGATCCTCACCGGCTGCAATCCGGCAATCAACCACCCGGTGGCCGCCACCTACTTCAAGCAGGCGGCGCGCAACGGCACCAAGCTGATCATTCTCGACCCCCGCGGCCAGGCGCTGGACGCCTATGCCCACCGCAGCGTGCGCTTCACACCGGGCGGCGACGTCTCGCTGTACAACGCCATGCTCAACGTCATCATCAGCGAGGGGCGGTATGATCAGACCTATATCGACGCCCATACCGAGGGCTTCGAGGCGCTCAAGGACCATGTGGCCAAGATGACGCCCGAGGCGATGTCGCCGGCCTGTGGCGTGCCGCCCGAGCAGATCCGCGACATTGCGCGGCTCTATGCCGACGCCAAGCGGGCGATGATCTTCTGGGGCATGGGCATCTCGCAGCACGTGCACGGCACCGACAACGCCCGCTGCCTGATTTCGCTGGCGCTGGCCTGCGGCCACACCGGTCGTCCCGGCACCGGCCTCCATCCGCTGCGTGGCCAGAACAACGTTCAGGGGGCCTCCGATGCGGGCATGATTCCCATGGTGCTGCCCGACTACCAGCCGGTGTCCGACGCCCAGGTACGCGCCGCCTTCGAGGAGCTCTGGAACACGCCGCTCGACGCCACGCCGGGGCTCACCGTGGTGGAGATCATGGATGCCATTGCGGCCGGAACCATCAAGGGCATGTATATCCTCGGCGAGAACCCGGCCATGTCCGACCCGGATCTCGACCATGCCCGGACGGCCCTGGCCCGGCTCGAGCACCTGGTGGTTCAGGATCTCTTCGTCACCGAGACGGCGCAGTTCGCCGATGTCATCCTGCCCGCCTCGGCCTGGCCGGAGAAGGATGGCAGCGTCACCAACACCAACCGCCAGGTACAGCTGGGTCGTGCCGCCGTGCCGTTGCCCGGCGACGCCAGACCCGACTGGTGGATCATCCAGCAGATCGCCAATCGCCTGGGGCTGGCGTGGGACTATGGCCATCCTCGTGAGGTCTTCGCCGAGATGAAGCAGGGCATGGCCTCGCTCGACCATATCAGCTGGACGCGGCTGGAGCGCGAGAGTTCGGTGACCTACCCGTGCCCCGCCGACGACGCCCCCGGAGCGGACGTGGTGTTCAGCGAGGCCTTCCCCACCGCGAGCGGACGCGCGAAATTTGCCCCGACGCGGCCGCTGCCCCCCGACGAACCCGTCGACGGCGACTTCCCCACGGTGCTGATCACCGGGCGCCAGCTGGAGCATTGGCACACCGGTTCCATGACCCGTCGCAGTCGGGTGCTCGATGCGCTCGAGCCCGAGGCGGTGGCGAGCCTGGCCCCGGCCGAGCTGGTGCGCCTGCGCCTGACGCAGGGCGAGCCGATCACCATCACGACCCGTCGGGGCGCCATTACCCTCAAGGCCCGGGTCGATCCGCTGATGGTCGAAGGCATCGTCTTCGTGCCGTTCTGCTACGTGGAGGCGGCGGCCAACCTGCTGACCAATCCGGCGCTCGACCCCGACGGCAAGATCCCCGAGTTCAAGTACGCCGCCTGCCGCTTGGAACCTGCTCGGGCAGCCGTGGTGGAAGACGACTGAAATGGAGGAGGGCCGCGCATGATGATCGTTGAACTGATCGATGGCGATGACTTTCGTGATCGCCTGGTGGCGCTGGGGATACCCATCCCGGAAGACGCCTCTCCCGACCGCTGTGCGCGGCTGGCGCGGCAGGCGCTCGAGGGTGAGGTGCCGTTGGTCGTCAGGCCGATGGCCGAGCTGGTGGCTGAACTCGAGGGCAAGCGAGATATCTTGCTGCCCTCGGTTCGCCAGGCCCTGGAAACCCATCTTCTGCCGAGCGTTCGTTGACCGGCGGCGTATCTCCTGCAAAGGCGGGATGTCGTGTCAGACTGAGCTGCTATGGCCAGGCGCCGCCGTAACGCGTGACGCCAGACGACACGGCCCCCGGTGTACGCCACCGGGGGCCGTGTCGTGTCTGGCAGGCGCCGTCAGCCTTCCACCACCCTCAGATGCGGCGCGGTGTGGCCGAGATTCTCCAGCAGGCTCTCGCTGTACCAGTCGATGAAATCGATGACGCCGAACTCGTACGTCTCCGAATAGGGGCCGGGCTCGTAACCCCGCGAGTTGATGCCACGCTGGTTCTCTTCCGCCAGGCGGCGATCCTGCTCGTTGGTGGCGTCCCAGACGCGGCGCATATGGGTCGCGTCGTAATCGACGCCCTCCACGGCATCCTTGTGGATCAGCCACTTGGTGGTCACTATCGTCTGCTGGGGCCCGAGCGGCATCACGCGGAACACCACCGCGTGGTCGCCCATGAAGTGGTTCCAGGAATTGGGCAGATGGAGGATGCGCAAGGCGCCCACGTCGGCACTGGGAAGGTGCCCCATCAGCTTGCGGCACGCCGGCCGGCCATCGACGGTCATCGAGACGGTGCCTTCCAGCAGGGGCGTGCGCGTCAGACGGTTGCGCTTGCTCAGGCGCTTGAGCGCCCAGGGTACCCCCATGGCATCCCACTGCTGCTGCTTGCGCGCCACCAGTGCCTTGTAAGCCGGCGTGGCGCGCGGGTCCTCGCTGTCGTCGAACTCCTGCAGCGAGTTGAGCAGCTCGGGGTGAGCGCCGTTGCAGTGGTAGCACTCGCGATTGTTCTCGATCACCAGCTTCCAGTTGGCCTGCTCGACGATGCTGGATTCCACCGCCACCTTGACGTTATCCATGTCGTAAGGCGCGAGGTAGTGCTCGAGACTCTCGAGAAAGTCGTCGATGGCCGGCGGCGTCTCGGCCAGGCTGACGAAGATATAGCCCCCGGCGCTGCGCACGTTGACGGGCTTGAGGCCGTAGGCGGCCAGATCGAAACTGCTGCCCATGTCGCTGCCGGCGAACAGCAGACGCCCGTCCAGTTCATAGGTCCACTGATGATAGGGGCAGACCAGCTTGGCGACCTTGCCCTTGTCATGGATGCAGAGCCGCGATCCGCGATGGCGGCAGACGTTGTGGAAGGCATGAATCTTGCCACCATCGCCGCGCACGATGATCACCGGGTTGTCACCCACGTCCAGGGTCATGTAGTTCCCCTTGGCGGGAATCTCGCAGGTCATCCCGGCGAATAGCCACTCCTTTTCGAAGATCTCCTGCATGTCCAGAGCGAACAACCGGGCATCGTTGTAGAAGGGCTGGGGCAACGAGAAATGCCGACGGCGCTGGATCAGCATGTCGGCGGTGGCCTCTCGGGCCGGTGCCAGAGGATCATCCAGGCGAGCGGGAGTTAGGGGGTCCATAGCGATACGTCCTCATGCAGGGCCGCTCGAACGGCCTCGGGGGTTGTTCGGGGAAAACAGGGATCTTGTGGATGGCCGCTCACGAGAGATGACGGTGACGGATTTCGGCGAGTGTGGATCAGCGGCCCGAAGGGGAATTGTCTGGCCACGACGCCTTGTGATGCGGCAGCGACGCATGCGCCTGAAATAGACGATTGGGCCGGAGACTACGGACATGTCCGTGTCGCTGGCAGGCAAGTCGCGGACCATCAGCCTGCGCAGAATGCGCTCAACGGCAGGCGAGAGACTCGCCGCCAGAGACCTTCATGCTGCAGCCCGGGCGATACGATAATGACAACGAGCTTTCTCAATCCCGTCACGACCCAGACCTGGACCAACGGCCGTCACCTGGTGCGCTGCGTCAAGGTGATCCAGGAAACCTGGGATACCCGCACCTTCTGCTTCATGGCCGAGCAACCCGTGATGTTCTTCTTCAAGCCCGGGCAGTTCGTGACGCTGGAACTGGAGATCGACGGCCAGCAGGTGATGCGCTCCTATACCATCTCCAGTTCGCCCTCGGTCCCTTACAGTTTTTCGATCACCGTCAAGCGCATTCCGGGCGGAAGGGTCTCCAACTGGCTGCACGACAACCTGGGCGTCAACGACGAGCTGGCCGTCCACGGGCCGGTCGGGAATTTCAACGTCATCGATTATCCCGCCGACAAGGTGCTGATGCTCTCCGGCGGGGTGGGCATCACGCCTCTCATGTCCATGGCGCGCTGGTTCTTCGATACCAATGCCGCCGTGGACCTGCAGTTCGTGCATAGCGCGCGGACACCGCGCGACATCATCTTTCACCGCGAACTCGAGCACATCTTCTCGCGGATTCCCCAATTCCGGCTGCATATCGTGTGTGAGCGCAGCGACGAGTTTGGCGATGCCTGGGCCGGCTTTCGCGGCTACCTTGGTCAGCCGATGCTCGAGCTGATGGCCCCGGACTTCATGGACCGCGAGATCTTCTGCTGTGGCCCCACGCCGTACATGGTGGCCATCAAGACGCTGCTGCGGGCCAACGGTTTCGACATGGCGCACTACCACGAGGAGTCATTCGGCGCCACGCCGCTGGCCGTTCAGGAAGAGGTGATCGAGCACGTCGAGCAGGCCGAGGCCGAGGCCGAGGAGTTCGACATTGCCGATCTGATCAGCGTCGAGTTCCGCCAGTCCGGCAAGAGTGTACGCATCCACCCTGGCGACACGGTGCACACCGCGGCGGCCAAGCTGGGCCTGCATATTCCCAAGGCCTGCGGCATGGGCATCTGCGGGACCTGCCGCGTACCGCTGGCTTCCGGTCAGGTCGACATGGAACACAACGGTGGCATTACCGATGAGGACGTGGCAGACGGCTATATCCTTTCCTGCTGCAGCAAGCCGCTGGGCGACGTGGTGGTGGAGTATTGACCGCGTCTTGCCATACCAGCTTGCCTGCGCGGCGCTCTCGGCCCTTACCTCGAGCGCATGTCTCGTGCAATGACGGCGGTGTCGTTTCCAGAATACGTCGCATGCCTCTTTCTCTTAACGTAGCGAAGCCAACCACCAGGGTGATGTCATGAACACCAACAACCTTACAACGACCGACCCGCAGATTGCGGCTGCCATCGCCGACGAGGTGGCCCGCCAGGAAGCCCACATCGAGCTGATCGCCTCGGAGAACTACGCCAGTCCCCAGGTCATGGAGGCTCAGGGCACCCAGCTGACCAACAAGTACGCCGAGGGCTACCCCGGCAAGCGCTACTATGGCGGCTGCGAGCATGTCGACGTGGTAGAGCAGTTGGCCATCGATCGCGCCTGCGATCTGTTCGGCGCCGACTACGCCAACGTCCAGCCCCATTCGGGCGCCCAGGCCAACGCGGCCGCCTTCATGGCCATGATCAAGCCCGGCGATACCGTGCTGGGCATGAGCCTGGCGCACGGGGGCCACCTGACCCATGGTGCGGCGCCGAACTTCTCCGGCAAGTACTACACGGCGGTCCAGTACGGATTGAACCCGGAGACCGGTGAAATCGACTACGCCGAGGTCGAGCGGCTCGCTCACGAACACCAGCCCAAGATGATCATCGCCGGGTTCTCGGCCTATTCTCGCGTCGTCAACTGGCGTCGCTTCCGCGACATCGCCGACGCCGTCGGCGCCTGGCTGCTGGTCGACATGGCCCACGTCGCCGGTCTGGTCGCCGCCGGCCACTATCCGAGCCCGCTGCCCCATGCCCACGTGGTGACTACCACGACCCACAAGACCCTGCGTGGCCCTCGCGGCGGACTGATCCTCTCCGCCACCGGCGACGAGGCGCTCTACAAGAAGCTCAACGGCGCGGTCTTCCCGGGCCAGCAGGGTGGCCCGCTCATGCACGTCATCGCCGCCAAGGCCGTGGCGTTTCGCGAGGCGATGAGCCAGGACTTCGTGCGCTATCAGCAGCGGGTGATCGACAACGCGCGGCGCATGGCGACGGTCTTCGTCGAGCGCGACTTCGACGTGGTGTCCGGTGGCACCGATGACCATCTCTTTCTGGTGTCGCTGATCCGCCAGGGCCTGACCGGCAAGGACGCCGACGCGGCGCTGGGCCGGGCCCATATCACCGTGAACAAGAATGCCGTACCCAACGATCCCCAGAGCCCCTTCGTGACCTCGGGACTGCGCATCGGTACCCCGGCCGTCACCACCCGCGGCTTCGATGAAGTGGACTGTGAGGCCCTGGCAGGCTGGATCTGCGACATCCTGGACGTCCTGGCCGCCGGCCAGGACAGTGCCGCCGTGGAAGCCGAGGTGAAAGCCAAGGTCGCCGAGGTGTGCGCGCGCCATCCGGTCTATGCGTCGGCCGCCGCCGCCGTCGAAACCACTGCTTGAACCGGCCGCCGGGCCTGGCCCGGCGAGGCCGAGCTGAGGAGACCCCTATGCAACGTTATTCAGGCTTCGGGCTGGTCAAGCACGCGCTGAGCCACCATGAGAACTGGCAGCGCCAGTGGCGCAATCCCACGCCCAAGAAGCAGTACGATGTGATCATCGTCGGCGGCGGCGGCCACGGGCTGGCCACTGCCTACTATCTGGCCAAGGAGTTCGGCGTCAAGAACGTGGCGGTGATCGAGAAGGGCTGGCTGGGTGGCGGCAATACCGCGCGCAACACCACCATCGTGCGTTCCAACTATCTCTGGGACGAGGCAGCCGCGCTCTACGAGCACTCGATGAAGCTGTGGGAGGGCCTGTCACAGGATATCAACTACAACGTCATGTTTTCCCAGCGTGGCGTCTTGAACCTGGGCCATACCCTGCAGGACATGCGGGATATCCAGCGTCGGGTCAACGCCAACCGCCTCAACGGCATCGATGGTGAAGTGCTGGATGCCAAGGGCGTCCAGGCGCTGGTGCCGATCATGGACTGCTCGAAGAGCGCGCGCTACCCGGTGCTGGGCGCCTCCTGGCAGCCCCGGGCCGGGGTGGCCCGTCACGATGCCGTGGCCTGGGGGTTCGCCCGGGCGGCCGATGCCCATGGCGTGGACATCCTCCAGCAGACCGAGGTCACCGGTTTCAAGATCCGCGACGGCCAGATCTACGGGGTGCATACCAACCGGGGTGACATCGAGGCGAAGACCGTGGGCTGCGTGACGGCAGGCAACTCCGGCGTGATGGCCGGGATGGCCGGCATCAAGCTGCCGCTGGAATCGCACCCGCTGCAGGCGCTGGTGTCCGAGCCGCTCAAGCCGGTACTCGATACCGTGGTGATGTCCAATCACGTGCACGGCTACATCAGCCAGTCGGACAAGGGCGACCTGGTCATCGGCGCGGGTATCGACGGCTACAACGGCTACGGTCAACGCGGCAGCTACCCCACCGTCGAGCACACCCTGCAGGCCATCGTCGAGATGTTCCCGATCTTCTCCCGAGTGCGCATGAACCGCCAGTGGGGCGGGATCGTCGATACCTGCCCGGATGCCTGTCCGATTCTTTCCAAGACTCGGGTCAAGGGACTCTATTTCAACTGCGGCTGGGGTACCGGCGGCTTCAAGGCCACCCCGGGGTCGGGGCATGTCTTCGCTGCCAGTCTTGCCAAGGGCGAGATGCACTCGATTGCTGCGCCGTTTTCCATCGACCGCTTCCATACCGGTGCGCTCGTTGATGAGCACGGTGCCGCCGGCGTGGCCCACTAAGGAGATTTCGCCATGTTCTATATTCACTGTCCCTATTGCGGCGAGCTCCGGGAGGAGGAGGAATTCCATCCCAAGGGCCAGGCCCATCTCGCGCGTCCTGCGGACCCCATGGCCTGCACCGACGAAGAGTGGGGCGATTACCTGTTCTTCCGTGACAACCCGCGAGGCATCCATCACGAGCTGTGGCTGCACGCCGTGGGGTGTCGCAAGTTCTTCAATATCACGCGCCACACCGTGAGTTACGACATCCTCGAGACCTACATGATGGGCGAGCAGCCCTCGTTCACCGCGGAACATCCCCAGGGCAACAGCCCCGAGGCGGCATTGCGCCAGGCACAGGTCGCGCAACAGGCAGGAGTCCACGCATGAGCCAACCCAACCGCCTCGGCCAGGGCGGGCGCATCGACCGTGCCCGCAAACTGCACTTCACCTTCAACGGCAAGCGTTACCAGGGCCATGCCGGTGACACCCTGGCCTCCGCGCTGCTGGCCAACGGCGTGGATATCGTCAATCGCAGCTTCAAGTACTCTCGCCCGCGGGGCATCGTGGCTGCCGGTGCCGAGGAGCCCAATGCCGTGGTTCAGCTCGGCAGCACCGAAGCGGGGCAGGTGCCCAACGTGCGGGCCACACAGCAGGCACTGTTCGATGGCCTTGAGGCGCGCAGCACCAATGGCTGGCCGAACGTCCAGCGCGACATGATGAGCCTGGTCGGCAAGCTGGGCGGCAAGTTCATGCCGCCCGGGTTCTACTACAAGACCTTCATGGCCCCG
>Ga0207414_1000171_pt1 | contig 32492 bp, 33 predicted proteins | sample PonA231FremontCA_2_FD_187269 | JGI IMG/M metagenome (GOLD analysis project Ga0207414, IMG submission 187269) | Marine sediment microbial community from Fremont, CA, USA - Pond A23 Sediment 1 (SPAdes) | ecosystem: Environmental > Aquatic > Marine > Unclassified | place: USA: Fremont, California...
GTTTCTACCACCCGTTTTTTATTTATTGTCAAAAAAAAGTGGAGGTGCATAAAATCAGTAATAATAATAGTTTGCGTGTTAATGATCAAATTAGAGCTAGTAAAGTTAGGTTAATTGATAATGAAGGTGAGCAGATTGGTGTCAAAGATTTTGAGGATGCCATTACAACAGCTCAGGATAGAGGTTATGACTTAGTGGAAGTAGCTCCCCAGGCTAATCCACCTGTATGTAAAATAATGGATTATGGTAAATATAAATATGAGCAAGCTAAAAAGCTACAAAAACAAAAGAAAAATCAAAATGTAATGAAGGTTAAAGAAGTGCAGATGGGTGTTAAAATCCAGGACCACGACTTTAATGTGAAGTTGAAGCAAGCTCGTAGATTTTTAAATGATAAGAACAAAGTTAAAGTTAGGATTCGCTTCCGGGGTAGAGAAATGGTTCATAAAGATATTGGTTATGAACTTATGGATCGACTTAAAGAACAAACCGAGGATATCGGTAAAGTTGAAAGCGGCCCTAAGATGGAAGGCCACAACATGCTTATGTTCTTAACCCCTAAAAGTGAAAATTAAGGAGGAATTAATCTATGCCTAAACTTAAAACACATAAAGGAATCAAAAAGAGAGTTAAGGTTACTAAAAGCGGTAAAATCAAAAGAAGAAAAGCTTTTAAAAGCCATATTTTAACTAAAAAGTCAAGTAAAAGAAAAAGACAATTGAAAAAACCTAAGATGATGGATAAAACACATCAGAAGAAATATAAAAAATTACTACCATATGAATAATTAGACATTTGGTAAGTTTCGAAAAGGAGTGATTAATCATGGCTCGTGTGAAGAGAGGTTCAAGAGGACGTAAAAGAAGAAAGAAAGTTTTAAAATCTGCTAAAGGTTTTATTGGTTCTAGAAGTACACTTTTTCGTCCAGCAAAACAGGCTGTAAACAAATCATTACAGTATGCATATAGAGATAGACGACAAAAGAAACGTGAATTCCGTCGTTTATGGATTACAAGAATTAATGCAGCAGCTAGACAAAACGGCCTAGCTTATTCCAGATTTATTAATGGTTTAAAACAGGCAAATGTTGAAATAGATAGAAAGATGTTGGCTGACTTAGCTGTAAATGATAAAGATGCTTTTAGCGAATTAGTTGAAGTAGCAAAAGCTGAATTATAAAAAATACTTAAAAACCCGGCTTTTTGCCGGGTTTTAACTATATTAAGGTGAGATATTATGGAAAAGATAACAAGTATAAAAAATGATAAAATTAAAGAACTCAGAAAATTATATCAGAAAAAATATAGAAAATCTAAAAAACAATTCATTTTAGAAGGACTGAGGCTAATACGGGGTGCCTTTAAATTAGGTGCTGACCTTGAACAGATTTTTTTAACTAAAGATTACTATGAAAACCATAAAACTGAGTCCTTTATTATCAACAATGAAAACAAATTAGTATATGTTTCATCTAATTTAATAGAAGAAGTTGCTGATACAGATAATCCCCAGGAAATAATTGCAGTAGTAAACGAACCTAAAACCAGCCTTTATGAAGTTTTAGCTCAAGATTACATATTGGTAATGGACCGGATTCAAAACCCCGGGAATATGGGTACTATTTTCAGAACAGCAGCTGCTGCTGGTTTTCAGTCTATCATAATTACAAAAGGATCAGTTGATGTCTACAATCTTAAGGTTTTAAGATCTTCGGTAGGTGCAATTTATTCTTTACCTTTTGTAAAAAATATTGAGTTAAATGAACTTACTGAATCTTTACAAAAACAGAACATGTCAATTTATGCATCCGACCTCAACACAGATAGTTACTATAATGAAATAGCCTATGAAAAACCCTTGGTTTTGGTCATCGGTAATGAGGCGCAAGGGATTAGACCTGAAATAATAGAATTGGCTGATCAAAAAATAAAAATACCACTTAAAGGAAATATAGAATCACTTAATGCAGGAGTAGCTGCTGGTGTATTAATGTTCAAAATAGCAGAAAATTAAAAAAATAAAGAGTTATATCCTTGTCAAAACAAGGAACTTGTGATATAATTTAAAAAAGTTAAGGAACAACTATCTCTGTGAAAGGATGTGGTCTTGTTGGGTGTAACTACATCATTGTTCTGGAAATTGTTTGAGGAGACTGGCTCGGTAGATGCTTATCTGGCATATAGGAGACTGTTTAGGACAAAAATGGGAAGAGGTAGTTGAATTCTAAGAAATTAAATACATAAAGGCTAGGAAAGAGAGAGTAGTTACAGTAGCTAATTACAGGAAGAAAATGCCAATAGACTGAGAGCATTTTCATTATAGAACTGTAATGAAGTTCACTCTGGAGCCGAAGGCTGAACCAAAAGTAGGTCTTATCCGGGTAATTCCGTTAACAAATTCAAGTGATCTCAGTACTTTGAGGTAACTAGGGTGGTACCGCGTTCATCTCGTCCCTTTTTGAGGACGAGTTTTTTTTATGTCAAAAATGGAGGTGTAAACAATGGATTTATTAACAGAAATTAAAAAAATAGAAAAAGAAGTGGAAAAAAAGTTTGCAAACGTAAAAGACCTTGATGAGTTAGAAGATTTACGAGTTAAGTACTTAGGTAAAAATGGGGAAATAACACAAATCTTTAGTAAGATGGGTCAGGTAGACGATGACAAAAAGCCAATTGTAGGTAAAGAAACTAATATTTTAAAAAATAAAATACAGGACCTCTATAATGAAATTAAAGAGAAAAAAGAAAAAGAATTAAAAGAAAAGAAACTTAAGGAAGAGACAATTGATGTTACATTACCAGGTGCAGAGACTAATATAGGACACAAAAACCCCTTTACTCATATAATTGATGAAGTAGTAGAATTGTTTTTAGGAATGGGTTTTAGTATTGAGGAAGGGCCCGAAGTAGAAACCGAATACTATAACTTCGAGGCTTTAAATATTCCGGAAGACCATCCTGCGCGTGATTTACAGGATACCTTATATATTGACGATAAATATTTATTAAGAACCCATACTTCTCCGGTACAGATTAGGACTATGGATAAACAAGACCCACCAATTAGAATCATTGCACCGGGGCGTGTTTATAGATCAGATGAACTAGATGCATCTCATTCCCCAAATTTCCATCAAATAGAGGGATTAGTTATTGATAAGGATATTTCATTTAGTGATTTAAAAGGTACTATCGAAGCCTTTGTTCATCAAATGTATGGTGAAGATCGAGAAATAAGATTTAGACCAAGCTATTTCCCTTTTACAGAACCGAGTGCAGAAGTTGATGTTTCCTGTAATGTTTGTGAAGGAGAAGGCTGTTCATTTTGTTCCTATACAGGTTGGGTTGAAGTATTAGGTTCAGGTATGGTTCATCCCAATGTATTAAAGATGTCAGGACTTGATCCTGATGTTTATAGTGGTTTTGCCTTTGGAATGGGCTGGGATCGAATTGCAATGTTAAAATATGATATCAATGATATTAGAGTATTGTATGAAAATGACAAAAGATTTATCCATCAATTTTAACAAAGGAGTGAGAAATAAATGCAGGTACCATATAATTGGTTAAAAACATATATAGATTTTCCCTATACTCCAAAAGAGTTGTCACATAAGTTTACAATGGCAGGTCTGGAGGTAGAGAACCTAGAATATTTAGGTAAAGGATTAGAAGATATTAAAATTGGTAAAATTGTAGAAATAGACAACCATCCTAATGCTGATAAACTTAAAATATGTAAAGTAGATATTGGTGACAAAGTGCTGCAAATGATTACGGGAGCACCAAATGTACGAGTTGATATTAAGGTTCCCGTTGCAGAAGTTGGCGTTACCTTACCAACCGGGATGGAAATTGAGGAAACTAAATTAAGAGGTAAAGTTTCTGAAGGAATGATCTGTTCTAAAGACGAACTTGGTTTACAGGAAGAAAGAGCCAGTGGAATCATGATTCTACCTGATACCGCTCAGGTGGGAGAAAGGTTTGTTGAATTTCAAGGGCTTGACGAATATGTGCTTGATTTAGATTTAACACCTAATTATGCTCGTTGTCTTGGGCTATTAGGTATTGCAAGAGAAGTAAAAGCAATGCTGGCTGAACCATCTGAAATAGATAAACCTAAAATCGAAATTAAAGAAGATAGATCTGATCCCATTGAAGATAAAGCAGCCATTAAAATAGAAGATGAAGAACTTTGTCCTCGTTATGCAGGGCGTGTTATAAAAGATGTTAAAATAAAACCATCCCCAATGTGGATGCAGAGACGTTTAAAAGCTGCTGGGATTAGACCGATCAATAATATAGTTGATATAACTAACTATGTTTTACTTGAATACAACCAACCTCTTCATGCTTTTGACTTAGGTAATATAAAAGACGGTAAAATTATAGTCAGAAGAGCCAAAGAAAATGAGAAGGTCATCACATTAGATGAGGTTGAAAGAACTTTAGACCAGGAAACTTTAGTTATTACAGATCCTGAAAAGATAATTGCAGTAGCTGGAGTCATGGGAGCAGAAAATAGTGAGGTAACCCGTAAAACAACCGATATATTCTTAGAGGCCGCCTATTTTGAACCGACTAGTATTAGAAGAACGGCTCGTAAACTTGGTTTACCAAGTGAAGCCTCCCATCGTTTTGAACGAGGGGTTGATATTAAAAGAGTTATAGAAGCAGGAAACAGAGCCGCCTATTTAATGCAGCAGTATGCGGAAGGGACAGTTGCCAAAGGTGTATTGGATAATTATCCCTTACCATATCAGGATAATATAATCGAAGTTAGTTTAGCAAAGATAAATAGGTTACTTGGAATCTCTTTAGAAAAAGATAAGATAGAAGAGATGTTAAAAAGATTGGAAATTGAAGTGGTTAAAAAAGCTGAAGATCTATTAAAAGTAAAAGTACCTTCCTATCGAAATGATATGGAACAGGATGCCGATGTTATTGAAGAAATTGCTCGAATTTACGGATATAATAATATACCAACTACTAGACCAAAAACTAATGAAGTAGGGCAAAGAACACGCAAACAAAAGATTGAAAAACAAATTAAAAATCTCATGAATTCGGCCGGTCTAGATGAGATAATAACATTTAGTTTAACCGGACCTCAAGATTATAAAGATTTAATGTTACCTGACGACCACAGATATAAAAACTGGGTTAGTATTAAAAATCCATTAAATAAAGCCTTTGGTCTTTTAAGAACTTCTTTACTACCGGGCTTAATTGACTCGATGGCTACTAATGCTAAAAGACAAATTGAAGAAGTTAAGTACTTTGAAACCGGACGAACCTTTTTAAATCAAGGTCACCGTAAAAGACCATTAGAAAACACCAAATTAGCAGCCGGTTCGATGGGAGCAGGTCAGGATATCTGGGATCAGGATGCATCTGATTTTTACTACCTTAAAGGTGCATTAGAGGAACTGTTTGCCCGTTTAGATTTAACCGATCAAATTGAATTTGTACGTGGAGATGAAGTTTTCATGCACCCCGGACGAACAGCTGATATTTTGTATAAGGGAGTAAAAATTGGAGTATTAGGTGAACTTAAACCAAAAATAATAGATAACTATGATCTTAAAGATAGAACAGCAGTAACAGAAATTGATTTAACAACTATCTTTGAAGAAGTAAAAATTGGAGATTATCTGTTTGAAATGCTGCCTAAATATCCAGCCGTAGATAGAGATTTAGCAATTAAGATTTCAGAAGATGTACCAGTAATGGAAGTCTTAAACTTAATTAATAATACTGATGATACAATCTTAAAAGAGACTGAGTTATTTGATATTTACCAGGGAGAACAGATTCCTGAAGGTCAAAAATCAATTGCATTCAAATTGTTATTCCAAGCACTAGACCGTACTTTAACAGATCAAGAAGTAAATGAAGTAGTCAATAATATCGTTAATAAGCTGGAAAGTGAATATGAAGCTGAAATACGAAAAAAGTAAACAGGTTGCAGGAATTTCAATTATAATAGTGAATTTATTAAAGTAGAACATTAATAAACAGGGGTTGGATAATAATGGAAAAGTATCAAGAAATAAATAAGGTTAATATCAGCATTTTAGAAGAAGAACTGGTTGTAAAAGGTGAGGTTTCTGAAGATTATGTGAAAGATCTTGCCGACTTTATAAATAATGTAGGGCGAGAGATACAGGAGACCTATCCCCGTTTACCCCGCAGAACTTTGTTGGGGCTTACTATGGTTAATATTGCTGATGAATATTTTAAAACAAAATCTAAGCTTCAAGAATTGAAAAAGGAAAATAAGGAGCTTAAAGAGTTACGAGATAAATTAATAAAAGATAATAATTCACTAAAAAGAGACAATAGGGAATTAAATAAGCTTTTGGAGGAGGCAGATTGATAAATTGGGTGGTTCTATAACAGTCATTGATATTTTAATAAGTCTCATCCTTCTCTACTTTATATTTGAAGGTTATAAAAAAGGATTTGTAAAACAGACAGCAACAATTTTAGGGATCCTTATTTCACTTTATTTAGCTATAACTAACTATACTGAATTTCAATACTTTCTAAAACCTTATTTAAATGTTTCAGAAACTTTTCTGCAGTTTATTAGTTTTGCGGTAATATTTATTGGGGTTAATATAGTAATCCAGATCTTAAGTAATGTGCTTGAAACAATGACTGATAACCCTTTTATTCAACCTGTAAACCAAGTAGGAGGAGCACTTTTTGGTCTGATAAAGGGAGGAATATTGGTATACTTCCTTGTCCTCATTTTATCAGAAATACCCTACCAATCCTTAACTAATACATTGAACGAATCTATGTTTGCTGATAGATTTTTAGAATTTACTCCCTATGTAAAAGAAAATTTAGAACGATTATTTGGCCATAACTAGAATTATGGTCAATTTTTTTTAGCGAGGTGAAAATAATGCACAGTTTTAGTAATAAAGAAATATCGGATATGTTAAGTGAATACACCGATTTAATGAAGATATTTGATGAGAATAAATACCGGGTCAGGGCTTATGATAATGCTTCCCGGATTGTTTCGGACCGTACTATTGATTTAGAGAAAAGGGTTAAAGAAAATAACCTTGAAGAGATTAATGGAATCGGAGAAGGGATAGCCGGTACTATTAAAGACATTTTCGAAAAAGGCTACTGTGAACCATTAGAAGAGTTGCGGGAAAATTTACCAGCCGGCTTTGAAGAACTCTTAAATATACCAGGGTTAGGTCCTAAAACTGCTGGGAAGTTTTTAGAAGAAATGGAAATTAAAAATATAGAAGACTTAAAAAAGGCCTTACAAAATGGAGAAATAAGAAAACTAAAAGGAATGGGAGCTAAAACAGAAGAAAATCTACTTGAGGCTCTTAAGGAATATCAAGAATACACAAACTATATCAATCTAGACCAGGCCCTTGAAACTTCGCAAAAACTTATTAAAAAGTTAAAAGACAATTCAGATGAAATATTAAAAATTGTAACCGCAGGTAGTACCAGAAGAAAGAAAATTAAAATCGGTGATATAGATATCTTAATTTCAGTAGAAGACAAAAAAGATCATAATTTAATAGAAACAATTCGTAATCTCGATGAAGTTCAAGATATCCTTTTAGAAGGTGATACTAAAATATCAGTCCGCACTAAAGAGGGCTTACAGGTTGATTTTAGGATGGTTACTGATAAAGAGTATCCAGCTGCCCTAATGTACTTCACGGGCTCTAAATACCATAATGTGAGGCTTAGACAGATTGCCAAAGATAAAAACTATAAATTAAATGAATATGGTGTTTTTGAAGGTGAAAAACGGCTGGAGGCAAGTTCAGAGGCTGAAATATATGAACTACTGGACTTAAAATATATTGAACCTGAAATAAGAGAAGACAAAGGTGAGATTGAAGCTGCCCAAAATGTTGAATTACCACAACTAATAACATTAGATGATATTAATGGGGATTTCCATGTCCATTCTAATTATAGTGATGGTGCTCTTTCGATTGAAGGCATGGTTGAGGCGGCTAAAGATAGGGGATATAAGACGCTTGCATTTACCGACCATTCCCAGTCTTTGAATATTGCGAATGGACTTTCCGTAGAAAGAGTAAAAAAACAGTGGAAAGAAATAGAAAAAATAAGAGAAAAACATCCTGATTTTTTAATCTTAAAAGGGATTGAAGTCGATATTAAAAAAGATGGAACTCTTGATTATGAAGATGAAATACTAGAAGGTTTTGATATTGTGATTGCTTCTGTACACAATAACTTCAACTTACCTGCTGATGAAATGACAGCTCGGATAATCAAAGCTATGGAAAACCCTTATGTTAAAATATTGGGCCATCCGACCGGTCGAATGTTAGGAAATAGAACTCCATTTGATTTTGATTATGATCAGGTCTTAGAAACAGCTAAAGAACATGATGTGATTTTAGAGATTAATTCATCACCTTCTCGTTTTGATTTAAATGATGAAATGGCGATGGATGCGATTAGAAGTGGAGTTAAATTGACCATAAATACCGATGCCCATCATCCTGACCAATATAATTACATGCAATACGGAATATATATTGCCCGTCGGGCTTGGGCTGAAAAGGAAAACATTGTTAATACTTATAGTCCAGAACAGTTAAAGAAACAGTTTGAGGTGAATTAGATTGCATAAACACAGTATAGAAGTATTAGAATTAGAAAAAATAATGAATGAAGTTGAAGAACAGGCTGATACGTTTCTTGGTCAAAAGGTAGTATCGGAGATAAAACCTGTTAAAAACCTCGACTATATCGAAAAACGATTACAAGAGGTAACTCAGGCCAAAAAAATATATGAAGATTTCACTAAACCACCTTTTGGTGGAGTTAGAGATGTCAGGGATTACTTAAAAAAAGCTGACAAAGAAATTGTTTTATCTATTTCAGAGTTAATTGATATTGAAAGCACAGTTGGTGCCTTTAGAAACATTAGAAAGTTCTTCAATGAAATCAAAGAAAATTCCGACCAAAGGATAATCGAACGTGAATATAGTTTAATTTTTGAAATAGGTGATGGGATCGATGTTTTTACTGACCTGAGAAATGAAATTAATAGATGTATTGATTATACAGGTGTAGTTAAAGATGAGGCTAGTTCCAAGTTGAAATCCCTTAGAAATAGATTAGAAAGCATTGAAAACAAGGTAAGAGATCAATTAGAAAAGATTACAAAAAGTAGTAAATACCAGGATATGTTGCAGGAATCACTGGTGACTAGACGTGAAAACCGCTATGTGGTCCCTGTAAAAAAAGAATACAGAAATTCATTTGATGGAATAGTACATGATCAGTCTTCCAGTGGAATGACAATTTTTATGGAACCGATGGAAGTTGTAAAATTAAATAATGAGCTGCGGGAAGTAAAAGAAGAAGAAGAAAGAGAAATTTATAGGATATTACAGCAGCTTTCCTATTTAGTGTCTAATTTTTCTAAAGAAATAAAAGATTCATTAAAAAATGTAACTATCCTTGACCAGATATTTGCCAAAGCAAAATATAGTAATATGGTTGATGGATCAGCTCCTAGTCTTAATGACCAGGGGATTATTAAAATAAAGGAAGGTAGACATCCTCTTTTAAATGAAGATCCAGTTCCAATTAGTATTGAAGTAGGGGATGGTTTTAATAATCTAGTTATTACAGGTCCTAATACTGGTGGTAAAACAGTTAGTCTTAAAACAGTTGGTCTTTTTGTATTGATGGTTCAAAGTGGACTTCATATTCCGGCTGAAGAAGGTAGCTTGATAGCTGTCTTTGATAAAGTATTTGCTGATATTGGTGATGAACAAAGTATAGAACAGAATTTAAGTACTTTTTCATCCCACATGAATAATATAAGGAACTATTTAAAGTCAGCTGATTCTAAAAGTTTAGTATTACTTGATGAATTAGGAGCCGGGACCGACCCCCGCGAAGGTGCAGCCTTAGGTATTTCGATTTTAGAAAAACTTAAATCAAAAAATGCAATTACAATTGCAACTACTCACTACAGCCAGTTAAAAAGTTATGCCTATTCCTTTCCAAAGGTTCAAAACGCTTCAGTAGAATTTGACCTTGAATCTTTAAAACCCACCTATAAGCTAATAATGGGGGTACCCGGGGGAAGTAATGCATTTGAAATAGCTTTACGTTTAGGCTTACCGGATGAAATTGTTGATGAAGCGCGCAAACTAATAGATAAAAAGGAACTTGAAGTTGAAAACATTATTAAAGAACTTAATAATGAAAGAAAACGTTATCAAGAGCTGCGGGAAGATGCTGAATATAAGCATCAAAAGGTCAGCCAAATGAAAGAAGAATATGAAGAAAAGCTGGATAGCTTTAAGAAAGAAAAAGAAGAAATTATAAAAGAAGCTAAAAAAGAAGCCAAAGAAATTATAAAAAATGCTGAACAGAAAAGTAAAAGGATCATCAGAAATCTCAAAGAAGAATCAGATGCTACTCGGCCCGAACTAGATAGAAAAGCTACCGAAATCAACAAATCATTAAAAGATTTCAAAAGTAAGTTAGAAATTGAAAGAGAAGAGGAAGAAAAAGAAACTGAACAAGAGATAGAAAAAGGAATGACAGTTCGAATTAGAAATCTAGGTAAAAAGGGTAGAGTTGTAGATATAGAAGGTGATAAGGCAATAGTTGAAGCTGGAGTAATGAAGATCAATGCTGATAAAAGTGATCTTATTCCTATCGAGATGCCTGATGTAGAACAGGACAGGCTAGTTAAAAAATATCAGGTTAAAAAGAACCAGAGCACAACTAATAGTCTTGATTTAAGAGGTATGAGATATGATGATGCTCAGCGAAAGCTTGATAAGTACCTTGATGACGTTAGATTGGCTGGATATAATACAGTAGAGGTAATACATGGAAAAGGAACAGGAGCCTTAAGAAAAGCTGTTGAAGAGGTTTTAGAAGGCAACTCTTTGGTAGAAGACTACCGCTATGGTAATCAAAGTGAAGGTGGAATGGGAGTAACGATTGTAACTTTATCATAATAAAAACATTTTAAATATAGTTGTTAAAAGATTAAGCCCGGACAAATTTCATCCGGGCTTTAATTATTTCTATTTAATTTTAATTATTCTTCTTGATTTTCATTTAAGAACTCCCAAATGTCAAAGATAACACTATCTTCTGGATTTATTGTTTCGACTTCTTCCTCAGAAGGATGTTCAGGACAGTATTGAGATGGTTTTGTTTCATATTTAACTTCCCCATCATCATTTCTTTCAGGGATTCCCAATTGTGAATCTATAACCTGAACAGGTTCACCTTCTTCTACTATATATACACCCTTAGTAAGATTATCAGGGTCTGTGTTACCATCATTTTTTTCTCTAAAGTTGATATTAGTTGGTCCTAATCTGATTCCGTTTTTTTCTATATAAGTATATTCTACAATATTTTCTTCCGGACAGTTTTCAGTTGCCAAATATCCAGTAGTTTTATCTATATTTATAGTTTCAATAGGACCGTGTAAGCTTTCTGCATTACGCGGTACATTTTCTTTTTTAAATAGTTCCTCTTTTACCTTTGGTGAATATTTATTGGGCAATTTACCTGTTATTGGATCTATTGAAACTGATTTAAGATTATTAGGTCTACTAAAGTATGCAACTTCTCGACCTTCAACAACCTTTCTCATATACTCACCCCAGAGACGAGCTGCTTCTGAACTTGAAATTGTTCGGGGCCCGTTTCCTTCGGAATGTATATAGTTTCCACTACTGTCTTTTGCATCATAAACCATTTCTTGTAAGTTATCTTCCCCAATCCAGACACTAGTTACTAAATCAGGTGTATAGCCGACAAACCAAGCATCTGTATAGTTATTGGTTGTTCCGGTTTTACCAGCAACGGGACGATCTAAATCAGCTCTCCATCCAGTACCTTGATTAATAACAGACCTTAACATGTCTGTCATTAAATAGCTTGTTTCAGGACTTAATACAATTTTTTTATTAGGATGGGCTTCATATATTACCCGACCGTCGCGGTCCAAAATCTTTGTAATCGCATATGGTTCAGTCTTGATACCATTATTGGCTAATACCCCATAGGATGTAGCCATTTCAAGGGGTTTTACTCCTCGATTTAATCCACCGAGAGCTAATGAATAATGATCAGAGTAATTGTCAGCAGGTTCAAATGTACTAATTCCCATTTGTCTAGCTGTTGAAATTGTATCACTGACTCCTACTTTTTGAAGCATTTTAACAGCTGCGACATTAATAGAATGGATGAGGCCATCTCTTAGACTAACCAAACCACGATATTCATTTCCATAGTTAGTTGGCCAGATTCCTTTATCTTCACTATCATTATTTTTCGGATTAGCCATCGGCATATCATTAATTATATCAGCCGGTGAATAATTATTTTTGACTGCTGTAGTATAAACAAAGGGTTTAAAAGCAGACCCGGGCTGACGAACGGCTTGCACAGCTCTATTAAATTGATCGTCTCCACGGCCGCCAACCATTGAACGGATAGCTCCCGTTTTTGCATCAATTGTGACTAAAGCCATTTGGGGCTGTTTAGGATCAGCGGTATCTTGTCTATTTACTGTCGGTATATATTTTTGTTGGATTGCATTTTCGATTGAATTATTTGCAATTTGTTGCATTTTAGTATCTAAAGTGGTATATACTTTTAAGCCGCTTCCGTATACCATATTTGCTCCATACATATCTAGTAATGTATCTCGTACATATCTAATATAATATGGGGCTTGAAGTTCATTACTTTCATTATTTTTTGATTTTAAATTTAGCTCTTTTTGTTTAGCCTGTTGAGCTGTGTTTTGATCAAGATAACCTAATTCCACCATTTTATTTAATACTACGTTTCTTCTTTCAATAGCTTCCTCCCTATTATTATATGGTGAATAATAATTGGGGGCACGGGGTAAACCTGCGATTAGAGCAGATTCACTTAAGGTAAGTTCAGAGACATCTTTAGCAAAATATTGGTTAGCTGCAGCCTGAACTCCATAAGCACTATGTCCCATAAAGATTTCATTTAAATACATTTCTAAAATTTCAGGTTTTGTATACTTTCTTTCAAATTGAAGGGCCAGATATGCTTCCTGGATCTTCCTGTAATATGTTTTTTTCTGATGCAGCAGGGCATTTCTTGCAAGTTGTTGAGTAATCGTACTTGCTCCCTGGGCACGATAGCCGGCTCTAATGTTAGCTATTACTGCTCTTAAAATACCGAAAAAGTCAACTCCATGATGTACATAGAAATTTTTATCTTCAATTGCAACGATTGCTTCCTTAAGATGGGCCGGTATTTTTTCTAAAGAAACATAAGTTCTGTTTTCCCTGTATAGTTTTGTAAGCTCTTCACCTTCTGAACTGTAAATTATGGTTGTTTCACTGGACCCTTTATAATTGGTTATATCGGGAGTGTCCTTTATTATCCATGAGATAGCACCTATAAAGACACCCATTGATAAGGATATAATTAGTATTAATGCGACAATTATGTAGCGGCCCTTCTTATTACTCATAATTATTTTCACCTCTCAATTGCATATTATATCATAAATTTTTATCTGATGGTAGCACTTGTTAGATACTATCCAATCTGTTATAATTATAAACAGTTTATATTTACCATTTTAACGATAGATAGTAATTAAATCAAGGGGAGGTGTCTAATCTGACAAAATTTTGTCAGATTAATTATGGACATTAATAAACAGTTAAAAATATTAAAGCAAGGCGTAAGTGATTTAATATCAGAGGAAGATTTAAAAGAAAAATTAATCGAAGCTCAAAAAGAAGACAGACCGCTGAGGGTGAAGTTAGGCCTTGATCCGACAGCACCAGATATTCATTTAGGGCATACTGTGGTCTTAAAGAAGTTAAAACAGTTTCAGGACTTAGGACATGAAGTATATCTAATAATAGGAGATTTTACGGGCCGAATAGGAGATCCCAGTGGGAAATCCAAGACAAGAAAACAATTAAGTGAAGAAGAAGTAAAAGAAAATGCCCGTACATATGAAGAACAGTTTAGTAAAATATTAGATGAAGATAAAACAAAACTAGTTTTTAATAGTAGTTGGCTAGGAGAAATGGACTTTGAAGATGTAATTAACCTCTCTTCAAAATATACTGTTGCACGTATGTTAGAAAGAGATGATTTTCATAACAGGTATCAGGATAACAAACCGATCGGAATCCATGAATTTTTCTATCCTTTAATGCAGGGCTATGATTCAGTTGCAATCGAAGCTGATGTAGAATTAGGTGGTACTGATCAGAGATTTAATCTCTTAGTTGGTAGAAACCTGCAAAAAGAATATGGACAAGAGTCACAGGTTTTAGTTATGATGCCTTTATTAGAAGGACTTGATGGTACAGAAAAAATGAGTAAAAGCCTTGGAAATTATATAGGTATTGAAGACAAGCCGGCTGACATGTATGGTAAAGTAATGTCAATACCGGATGATATGATAGTAAGATATTTTGAATTAGTCACAAATACTGATCTGAAAGAAGTAGAAAAGATAAAAGAAGCTATTGAAGAAAAAAATGAAAACCCGATGGAATATAAAAAACAGCTTGCCCGCACCATTGTAAAAGAATATCATGGAGAAGATGGTGCTAAAAAGGCTGAAAAAGAATTTGAAAGTGTCTTTTCAAAAGGTAATTTACCGGAAGATATTCCAGAAGTAGAAATTAGTAAAGATCGTTTAGAAGATGGCGAATTATGGATAGTTAAGATTGTAGCAGCAACCGGTATGGTTGACTCAAACAGTGAAGCACGTCGAATGATCAAACAGGGTGCAGTTACAATAGATGATAAAAAGTATGAAAAGATAAATCTTGATTTAGAAGTAAAAGACGGTATGATAGTACAGATCGGTAAAAGAAGATTTGCAAAAATCAAATTGAAGTAAGGGGGAACAAAGATGACAGGAGACGATTTAAGACAGACCTATTTAGATTTTTTCAAAAGAAAAAAACACTTAATTTTACCAAGTGCTCCCCTTGTGCCTCAGGATGATCCCAGTTTACTTTGGATTAATGCTGGAATGGCTCCTTTTAAACCATATTTTGATGGAAGGAAGGAACCACCTGAAACAAGGATTGCAACTTCACAGAAATGTATTAGAACTAATGATATAGAAAATGTGGGAAGAACAAATCGACATCAAACCTTTTTTGAAATGTTAGGTAATTTTTCCTTTGGAGACTATTTCAAAGAAGAAGCTATTGTTTGGGCCTGGGAATTTGTAACTGAGGAATTAGGATTAGAGCCCGAAAAACTTTGGATTACAATCTATAAAGATGATGAAGAAGCCCATGATATTTGGCATGATGTTGTAGGGTTAGAAGAAGAAAGAATCATCAGGATGGGTAAAGACGAAAACTTTTGGCAGATCGGAACTGGTCCTTGTGGCCCCTGTTCAGAACTGCATTACGACCGTGGTCCCGAATATGGGACCAGTGAAGAAGATGTAATCGGAGGAGAAGGAGACCGCTACTTAGAAATCTGGAATTTAGTATTTACCCAATATAATTATACCGAAGATCGTGAATACCTAGAACTTCCAAATAAAAATATAGATACTGGTATGGGTTTAGAAAGAGTTGCTTCCATCTTACAAGATGTTGAATCAAACTTTGAAACTGATCTTTTAAAACCAATGATTGATTATTTGGTTGAAGATAGTGGAGTTCCATATAAGGAAAATGAGAAAACTAAAATGGCCTATCGTTTGATAGCAGACCATATTAGAGGAGTAACCATGTCGATTTTTGATGGAGTGCTTCCTTCTAATGAAGGACGGGGCTATGTAATTAGAAGACTTCTAAGAAGAGCTGTTAGATATGGAGGAGAACTAGGCTATGAAGAACCATTTCTTTATAAGATGGTTCCAGTTGTTATAGATACAATGTCTGGAGGTTATCCTCGTTTAGAAGAAAAAGAAGACCAGATTATAAAGTTCGTGAAAGCTGAAGAGGAAAGATTTTTCAAAACCTTAGAACAGGGTTTAAGTATTTTATCTGATATGATTGATAAGTTAAAAGAAGAAGGTAAAGAAGAATTATCCGGACAGAAAGCATTTAGACTTTATGATACATTTGGTTTTCCACTTGATTTAACGCAAGATGTTTTAAAGGAACATGATTTAACTGTAGACCAAGATGGTTTTGAAAAAGAAATGGATAAACAAAAACAAAGAGCCAGGGAAGCTAGAGAAGAAGTAGGTTTTGGTAGTTCAAAAGAAGATGAATTATTAAAAGAATTGTCTGATGAAATTGCTAAAACTAAGTTTGTAGGGTATAAGCATATGTCAAATCAGGCTGAAATTTTAAAGATATTAAAAGATGGAGAGCAGGTTGAAAAACTTTCAGCTGGTGAAGAAGGTCAATTAATATTAGACCAGACCTCATTTTATGCTGAAAGCGGTGGACAGATTGGTGATAAAGGTACAATAGAAAAAGAAGAAACTAAAGCAGTAGTTAAAGACACTGTAACTAAACTGGACTACTATTTACATCAGACTGAAGTAGAGCAAGGAACTTTAAATATAGGAGATACCGTTACTTTAAATGTATATGAGGATAGAAGAAAGGCTACAATGCGTAACCACTCTGCTACCCACCTCTTACATCAAGCCTTACGTGATGTCTTAGGAGATCATGTAAATCAATCTGGTTCATTAGTAGAACCTGATAGATTTAGGTTTGACTTTACACATTTTTCTGCTTTAACAGAAGATGAACTAAAAGAGATTGAATACAGGGTTAATGAACAAGTCTTAAATAATATGAATGTAAAAATAGAAGAGATGGATATTGAAAAAGCAAAACAAAAAGGTGCAGCAGCACTTTTCACTGAAAAATATGGTCAAAAAGTAAGAGTAATTCAGATGGGTAATTTTAGTATAGAACTCTGTGGAGGTACTCATGTGAATAGAACCGGTGATATCGGTCTTTTTAAGATCGTTAATGAAAGTTCTACTGCTTCTGGTATCAGAAGGATTGAAGCTGTTACTGGTTTTAAAGCTTTAGAATATGTTAATAATAGAGAAGAAATTCTAAGCAAATCAGCTAATTTAATAAATGTTGATATTAAGGGAATACCAGAAAAGATAGATAAAATGAAAGACAATATTAAAGAGTTAGAAAAAGAAGTTAGATCTTTAAAAGATCAGATCGCTCATTCGAAGTCAACAGACATTATAGATCAACTTAAAGAGGTTAATGGAGTAAATCTATTAACCCATAAATTAGAGGGGGTAGACAACAATGCCTTGAGAAAAATGGCTGATAAATTGCAAAATAAAATAGAATCAGGTATAATTGTATTAGCCTCAGCTTTAGATGAAAAGGTATTATTTGTTACTAAGATAACCTCTGATTTAGTTGATCAGGGCTATAACGCTGGAGACATTATCGGTCAAGTTGCCCAAGTAGCCGGTGGTGGTGGGGGCGGACGTCCCGACATGGCTCAGGCTGGAGGCAGCAGAGTTGATAAGATTGATGAAGCCTTAGAAAAAGCAGAACAGATCGTTAAAGAAAAATAATTTTTAAAATATAGATTTAATAATATTAATATGGGAAGTGGTAAAAGATGCCTGAAGAAAATCAAAATGATCAAACAATGAGATTTAAACCGACAAAAGAAGATATAAGTGAAGCTGGATATGTGATAAAAAGGGTTTCAAAAGCTCTGGAAGAAAAAGGCTATAATCCGGTTAATCAAATTGTCGGATATATACTTTCAGGTGACCCAGCCTATATCACAAGTTATAAAGATGCTAGAACTATGATTCGAACTATCGAACGAGATGAAATAATTGAGGAATTAGTAAAAACCTATTTAAATAGATAATCTTTAAAACGGTGCTTCTAAAACTTTGGAAGCACCATTTTATCCATATTGGAGGAGTGTTTGTTGAGAAAATTAGGAATTGATTTTGGAAGTAAGTATATAGGACTGGCAGTCAGTGATCGTTCTAATACAATTGCCCAGAGTAAAGAGGTAATTAAAAGAACTGACCTTAAAAATGATTTAGAGATTTTTAAGGATTATATTGAGGATTATGATATAAATGAAATAGTTGTTGGGATGCCTACTTCCCTTGATGGAACAAGAGGGCCGAGAGCAGATAAAACCCAGGAGTTTATAAATTTTTTAAATAATCATTTAGAGCTTAAAGTAACGGTCTGGGATGAAAGATTTACGACCTTAATTGCTGACCAAAGTATGATCGATGCTGATCTTAGTCGCAAAAAAAGAAAAAAAATGGTTGATAAGATAGCAGCTGCTTTAATATTACAGAATTATTTAGATTATTCAAATAAAAAGGATGGTGAAACTAATGAGTGAAGATCAAAATTTGTCAGGTGAAGGTAGTTATTATGTAGATGAAGAAGCCGGAGAATTAGTATTAAAAAACGAAGGTGTTGAAGAACGCTTTATAATTGATGATGAAGTACTATTTGATGGCAGTAAATATTTAGTATTAGTTCCGGTAGAAATAGATGAAGAGGAAGAAGCCGAAGCCTTAGTTTTAAAGATGGTAGATGAAGGTGATGAAAGTTATCTAAGTATCATTGAAAGTGAAGATGAATTTCAAAATGTTAGAGAGAGGTATCTATCCAAGTGAAAAAGGCCGGTATAATTTTTTTAATCATCATTATTTTGTTAGCAGTTTCTTTAAAAGTTGTAGATTTAATGCAGCCCGTTAACAGTAATAATGATGAAAATATTTTAATAGAAGTAAAAAGGGGTGCTTCAGCTCAAAAGATAGTTGACACCCTTTATATACATAACCTAATAAAATCACGGTTAGTATTTAGAACATATCTCCATTTAACTGAAGCCGACCAGAATCTCCAGGCCGGTTATTACTACCTCAACCAATCGATGGAGATGGTTGAAATTATAGACCAGTTAGAAAAAGGTGGTAATGCGGTCTTTAAAGTAACGATTCCGGAAGGATTTTCTGTAGATGAAGTTATTGATAGGTTAGCTGCAAAGAGTCGTCATTCAATTGAAGATTATAAAGCAGTTTTAGATAATGAGAATTTAGGTTATGAATTTATACCGAAAGATAATTCCGACTTAATCTTTAGATTAGAGGGGTTTCTATACCCTAATACCTATACAATACCCTTAGGTTATGATGCTGGGGAAACTATCAATGTGTTACTTAATTCTTTTAACGAAAATATTGTTAAGGGTATATATAACAATGAAAAAAAGATTGATTATAGTTTTTACGAAATATTAACAATAGCTTCAATGATTGAAGAAGAAGCTAAATTTGATGATGAAAAAGCAATTATTGCGTCTGTAATATATAATCGTTTAAAAGAAGACATGTTATTACAAATTGATGCTACAGTACAATATATATTAGACGAAAAAAAGCAGAGGCTTTTATATAAAGATTTGGATATCGAATCCCCTTATAATACTTATTTAAATAATGGACTCCCTCCGGGACCAATATGTAGTCCGGGTGATAAAGCTATTCAGGCAGCTTTAAATCCTGACGAAACTGATTACCTATTTTATTTTGCTCTTGAAAACGGAGAACATGTTTTTACAGAAAGTTATCAGGAACATATTAGAAAACAGAACGAAATTAAAAATGAGGGAACAAACAATGGGGGATAATATATTTAACTTATGGGAAGATAAAAAAGATTTAAAAAAGCTGGAAAGTAAAGCTCTAAAAGAAAATATCCCTATTATTTCTAGGGAAACAGCTAATATTTTAAAATCTGTAATAACAGTAAAACAACCTAAACTTATTTTAGAAATTGGAACTGCTATTGGTTTTTCAACTCTTTGGTTAGCCCAATATACAGATTCAGATACTGAAATTGTAACTATCGAAAGAAATCAAGCTCGATTTAATAATGCCCGAAAAAATATTAAAAAATTTGGATTTAATGATAAAGTAACTTTTAAATTTGGTGATGGTCAAGAAATTGTTCCATATTTAAGAAGGGAATTTAACTTTGTTTTTATAGATGCTGCTAAAGGGCAGTATCTAAATTTATTTAAATTGGTTGAAGATAAAATTAGCGAGAATGGAATTATTATTTGTGATAATATATTATACAAAGGTTTAGTTCGAAATAATAAAAAGGTAGACCATGATATTAGAACAATTGTAATCAACTTGAGAAAGTTTTTAATATATTTAAAAAATAATCAGAAATTTAAAACTGAAATATTTGATATAGATGATGGAATATCAATAAGTACCAGGAGGAATAGCTAATGGAAAAGTTAGAACTACTGGCTCCGGCCGGTAATTTAGAAAAATTAAAAGTTGCAGCATTATATGGGGCAGATGCAGTTTACTGTGGTGGATTTAGCTTTGGTTTAAGAGAAGGAGCTGATAATTTTAGTTATCAGGACCTAAAAGATGGAGCTGAATTCTTACATGAAAGAGGTAAACAACTATATGTAACTGTTAATATGATACCCCATAATGAAGATTTGAAGGGTTTACCTGAATACTTACATCAATTAGAAGAGATTGGTGTCGATGCCTTAATTATTTCAGATCCAGGGGTTCTTAAGATTATTAGGGATGAGGATATAGATTTATCACTACACCTTAGTACTCAAGCAAATGCAGTAAATTATGCAAGTGTTGCTTTTTGGCATGATTTAGGTATGGAAAGAATTATATTAGCTAGGGAATTAAGTAAAGATGAAATCAAAGAGATAAGAAAAAAGACAGATGTATCTTTAGAAATGTTTATCCATGGCGCAATGTGTATTTCTTATTCAGGTCGGTGTTTATTAAGTAATTATTTTGTAAATAGAGATGCTAATAGAGGTCAATGTGCTCATTCTTGTCGTTGGAAATACCATCTTGTTGAAGAAGAGAGACCTGGTGAATATTATCCGGTATTTGAAGATAAAAATGGTACTCATATTATGAATTCGAAAGACCTTTGTTTGATCGAGCATATTCCAGAAGTTATCAACACTGGAGTAGACAGTTTAAAGATAGAAGGTCGGATGAAAGGAATGCACTATGTATCTTGTGTGGTTTCAACCTATCGGAAAGCAATTGATTCATATTATGAGGATCCTGAAAACTATGAATTCAAACAAAAATGGTTAGATGATCTTAGAAAAGTCAGTCATAGGGGCTATACTAAAGGCTTTTTCTTACATCCTCCAACTGAAGAGGACCAAAACTATGAATCCTCGGCTTATAAGAGGACATATGATTTCATGGGGGTTGTTAGAGGTTTTGATAGTGAGAATAATGAAGCCTTAATAGAAGTTAGGCATAAATTTTTTAAAGGAGATGTAATCGAAATATTAAAGCATGATGGTGAAATTAAAACTGAAACTGTAGATTATATTATAAATGAAGAAGGTAAAGAGGTTGCAGATGCTCCTCATCCGAAAGAAATTATTAGAGTACCGGTTGAGGGCGAGTATCAAAAATTAGAAGTTGTTAGAAGAGAGGTTAGAAAGTAATGGAATTAAACACACATCGGATTGTGGCAAAGGTTCCACAGGAAGAAATTGTCTTTGTTGACATGGTTTTTAAGTCTTTTGAAGGGATAGCTATGTTAACGGTTAGCAAACAAGAGCCAGGAGAGATATATCTTGATGTTACTGACGGGACAGAGGATTTAGTAATTGATATTTTAAAAGATTTAGATGATAAATTTCCAGTAGAGATTGTAAAAACTTAATAAATTTGACAAGTCATTATTTATTAGTTATGCTTATTGTACGATAGAAGTTAATAAATTTCGGGGGCTATTATATTGCAAAAATTACACCCAGACGCTTATTACAAGAGTATATTTGAAATTAATATAGAAAATTTTAAAGAGTCTGATATTAAAGGTATCATTGTTGATATCGATAATACTATAGTACCCTGGAATGATAAAAAAATAAGTGATGAAGTATTTAACTGGTTTAAAAGTCTAATTGAAGAGGGTTTTAGATTATGTCTTATTTCAAACGGAATGACCAAAAGAGTTGAGTACTTCAGTAATCAACTGGACATACCCGCAATAGGTACAGCTGTGAAACCCAGAAAAAAAGCCTTTAGAAAGGCTTTGAAAATATTAGGTTTAAAAAAAGATAAGGTTGCTGTTGTTGGTGACCAGATTTTTACAGATGTGTTGGGTGGAAACAGGATGGGATTTATGACAATTTTAGTAGACCCCTTAAATGAGGATGAGTTTATTACTACAAAAATAATGAGGTTTATAGAAAAAATAGTGTTCAACCGCGGGATGTACCATGATTGATTTTTGGAGGGATTAAAATGATATATCGAAATTTAAAAAGATTATTTATGATTTTAATGATAACATTGTTTATTTTTGTAAGTTATGTAAATGTATTGAAAGCTGAAGATTTTTATGAACTAGGAACTAGAGTTCTTGAATATGGTGATGAGGGTTCTGATGTAGCTATTTTACAGCAGAGACTAACCGAATTAAGCTTTTATAACGGTAAAATAGACGGTATTTATGGAATGAAAACCGTTGAGGCTGTGCGGCAGTTACAACAAACCCATGGGCTGAAAGTTGACGGTATAGCAGGTGAAAGTACTATTAAACATTTACCTGAAAATAATATATATAACAGTATGGATATTTCAAGAGACCAAATTATCTTGCTGGCAAGAGTTATTCACGGTGAAGCAAGAGGAGAAAGTTTTCTAGGAAAAGTTGCCGTGGGTTCTGTAATACTAAATAGAGTAGAAGACGAAAAAAACTTTCCTAATACAATTAGGGATGTTATTTTGGAAAGAGGTCAGTTCAGCAGTTTAATTGATGGACAGGCTAATTTATTTCCCGATCAAATTTCAATAAATGCTGCTAGGGCAGCTTTAGTTGGATATGATCCAACTTATGAATCAATTTTCTTTTACAATCCAGAGGTTGCTACAAATTTAACCTGGATTTCTAAGAGACCTATTACTAAAAAAATAGGAGATCATGTATTTGCTAGATAGAAACAAAAAAAGTAGCACTCTGTTTTTAATTAACAGGTGCTACTTTTTTATATTTATTTTATTCATCAACTTTATCTTTCATTTTATCGAAGCATACTTGGCAGATCGTTCTACCTTTATATTCAAAAGTATCATCTGCACTACCGCAAAAAATACAAGCGGGTTCATATTTTTTTAGAATAATTTTATCATCTTCAACGAAAATTTCCATGGGGTCTTTTTTATTTATATTCATTGTTTTGCGGAGTTCAATAGGGATTACCATTCTACCAAGATCATCAATTTTTCGAACAATACCAGTAGATTTCATCTTCCCACCTCCTTGATGGTGACATAGACAATATTTTGTTTTATACTATAATTATACTATTTATTACATATTAAGTCAATAGTTTACAATTCAATAGTTTTCATGATAGAATAAAGTTGAGTGAACAAAAGGTTTGAGACTTATAGAAGGAGGAATTTTTATGGATAAAAATTTTGAAAAATTTAAAAAAATTCTAGTAGATAACGATTATAGATTGACCGCTCAGAGAAAAGAAATACTAAAAGTTTTTTTGGAGTATAAGGAAAAACACTTTAATGCAGAAGAACTTTCAGATATCTTAAAAAAGAAAGATCAAAACATAGGATTAGCCACTATATATAGAAATTTGGAACTTTTTCATCGGCTCGGCATTTTAAAACAGCTTGATTTTAATGACGCTTTTAAATATTATGAACTTAATTTAATAGAAAAACACCACCATCATCTGATCTGTATAAACTGTGATCGGATTATAGAATTCAATGATGATGCTCTGGGAGATTTTGAAAAGAAATTGGAAGCTGAATATGGATTTCAAATTAAAGATCATATCATTAAGTTTTATGGGGTCTGCCAAAATTGTTCAGGAGAGGATGAATAAAAAATGACAGAGGACCAAGAAAAAATGATTATCTGTCCTCTCTGTGGTTATAATTTTGTTAAAGAAGAAGCACAAAAAAGTTGTGAAAGTTGTCCTCTTAATAAAAACAATTGTGGACTAATCCGCTGTCCTAACTGTGGTTATGAGTTTCCAGAGGTGGATAATACTTCTTTTATGGATCGGGTTAAAAAATTTTTCAGCTTCGATAACAAGGATAGTAATGAAGGAGGAAAATAGTTATGGAAAAGCTGCAGAACTGTTTGAAAGATCTTACAGTATTTTCAAGATTGGAATCTGATGAGTTAGAATTAGTATGTCAGAGTTCATTTGAAAAATATTATCAAAAAGGTGAAATAATTTTTTTTGAGAATGATGATTATGGAGGCCTATACCTATTAGTCTCTGGACGAGTAAAACTTTCTATGCTTTCACCGGACGGTAAAGAAAAGGTTTTAAACATCCTGCAAGAAGGGGATATTATGGGAGAGGTTTCTTTTTTTGATTTAGACCCTCATCCTATTACGGCAGAAGCAATGGAAAATGCTCGTATTGTAATAATACCGCGCGAAAAATTAGAGGATATTATTACTAAAAAACCTAGTCTTGCTTTAAAGATTATAGAATCATTAGCTAAGAAGACTAGACTATTAACCAGCCAGGTAAGAGAATTAGTTTTTCATGATGCAGCCGGTCGGATGGCCAGCTTATTGAGTAGATTTGTCAAAGATTTTGGGGTTGAAATAAATGGTGGTAAAATGATTGATATTATTTTAACCCATAAAGAAATAGCGAACCTAATTGGTTCTTCTAGAGTAACGGTTACTAAGATCATAAACAACTTCATAGATGAAGGTGTTATTAAGATGCACAAAAGAAAGATTGTAATTGTAGACGAGGAAAAACTAGGAAAGAAATTACATACTTCAATTTAATTAGGAATGATTGAGTTGTCTAATAAACCGAAACCAAAAAAAATGTTAAAAGCAGATTTATCTTTAGTTTTTATAGTAATGATCTGGGGGACTACATTCCCTTTGATGAAGATAGCCCTAGGTAATGTAAATCCCTTTTATTTTATTTCATTAAGATTCATTACTGCTTTCATAGTCCTATCTCTTTTACTAAATAAGAGGCTAAAAAATATTAACTTTCGGACCTTTAAGATTGGATCATTTTTAGGGTTGTGGCTCTTTTTTGGTTATGCCTTTCAAATCTATGGGCTGCAGTTTACAACTGCCTCTCGTTCTGGATTTATTACGGGCTTATCAGTAATTGTGGTTCCAATTCTTTCTATTTTTATATTAAAAGAAATACCTTCCTTAAGTTCTTGGTTCGGAGTATTGTTAGCCTTAACTGGAATGTATTTTTTAACAGGTTTTACAGAAGCAGGCTTTAATTATGGAGATTTATTAACCTTTTTCTGTGCAGTTTCAATTGCGATGCAGATTGTCTTTTTAAGTAAGTATATCAAAGATGAAGATCCTTTAGTGATTACTTGGCTGCAGATTACCACTGTGATGGTCTTAGGTACTATAATATCATTTTTTGAAACTTCAGCTGGTCCGCTTAGTTTAAACAGTATTTGGGTAATTATTTATACCGGGATCTTTGCAACAGCTCTTGCTATCTTTGTACAGAGCAGAGCACAGCAGTTTACTACTTCAACTCACACCGGATTAATTTTTTCATTAGAACCTGTATTTGGAGCCATCTTTTCATTTTTAATTTTAAATGAAAGAATGCAGACCATGGGATTAATCGGTGGAGCTTTAATCTTTTTAGGCATAATACTCTCCGAAATGGGGAATAAGAATTTAGGTGATCAAAATGAATAGTATAAAAAGAGACAAAATTACAGGGTTAATAGGTCAAAACATTCAGGGGTCACTTTCACCCCAGATTCACAATTATCTAGCCAATATAATGGGGCAAAAGTATCATTATTTTCTTTTTGATATAGAACCCGAAGAGTTAAAAAAAGCTGTTGAGTCTATCAAAACACTTGATATAAGGGGAGTAAATGTTACTATCCCCTATAAAAAAGATGTTATTCAATACCTTGATCTACTTGACCAACGAGTTAAAAAAATAGGGGCAGTAAATACCATTGTAAATGAAAAGGATAAATTAGTTGGTTACAATACTGATCTTGATGGTTTTGATGAGATGGCATATAGTAAGGGGATTACCTTTGATCATAAAAAGGTAGTACTTTTAGGTGCTGGTGGAGCAGCCCGAGCTATAATGTATTATCTAAAAGACCAAAATATAGATCAAATTTATCTGAGCAATAGAACAATGAGTAAAGCAGAACAAGTAAAAAATGATTTTAATGAACTTATAGATAATATATCTATTGTTAAATGGGATAGTGAAGAAAAAGAGTCTGCAGTGAAAGAATCTGATATAATAATTAATGCTACCCCACTGGGAATGGAAAATAGGCATGAAGAACAAAGCCCAGTAAAATTAGAATCAATTAATGAAGAACAAATCTTAATAGATTTGGTTTATAACCCCAGGGTAACTAAGTTTTTAAGCTTTGGTCAAAAAAGAAATGCCAAGATTGTTAGTGGAATTGAAATGTTAGTCTATCAGGCAGTTGGGTCATTTGAACTTTGGACCAATGAAGAGGTTGAATACCATGTTATTGACGAGTTGATAAAAAATCTTTAACTATAGCCAATTATATTTTTATCTAAAATAGAAAAATATGTAAATATTATAAAATAATGGAAGGTATTACCCCTTTTCTCTAGTATACTATATTAGGGAGGGGGTTTTTTGTATCAAAAAGGCTATACTTTAATAGAATTAATTATTGTAATCTCTGTTATTTCAATTGTTGTAGTTGTTTCACCAGTTAGTAGAAATATTTATAGAACCTTAGAAACTTTAGTTTCAGTCAGAAATATGATGCTTGATTTTAGGTGGGCACGTTATCAGGCGATAAAAGATAATAGGGAGTTAAGGGTCAGAGTTTATAGAGCAGATGACTTGTACCGTGAAGATGAAGATTCAGATATTGACTATATTATTTATGATGAAAAAAATGATGAAATAATTAGAAGTGGTAGTTATCCTAATTATTTGGTCTTATATAAAAATTTAAATGAACAAAGAATTACTGACAACTATTATGATCGAATAAAATTTAACTATGATGGTACGGCTTTACATGGTACTATTGGTTTTAAATATGGTGCTAAAGTATATAAGATTGTAGTTAGTCGATTAGGGAGGGTTAGGATTGCAAAGTGATGACGGGTTTACCCTTGTAGAAAGTATTGTTTCTTTATTACTGCTTTCAATTATTGTGATGGGCTTTTTAAATGTTTATCTTAGTTTACAGAAATATAATAAACTAACAGAACAAAAACGATTATCGTTTCAATTATGTCAGGCCCTTTTAGTGCAAATTGAAAAAGATGAATTAGAAGTTAAAGCAGGAGAAATTGAATTTAAGAAACGACAATTAAAGCAACTTCAACTTGCTAATATTAATGAATATGATTTTATTGATAGTTTAACGATTAAATTTAAACCTTTGATTATAGAAGGGGAGCGCTTAAAAGATTTAGTTATTACCGAATTTAATATTAAATGGCTTGAGCATGATTTTAATTTTCATACTATAGTGAAAAAAGGAGGAGCAAAAAATTTATAAAAATGAAGGATTTACACTTGTTGAAATTTTATTAGCACTTTCTATTACAAGTATTATTGTAATTTCATTTAGTTCTATTTTGTTAAATTCAGCGGAATTATATCAAAAAGAAATTGCAGATATAGAAGAAGTACAGAAAAACTTATTATTTAGAAGATGGCTTAATAAAAAGATTAATAAATCTTCGTCAACTTATCTTTCCAATCATGATGGATTATTAACAATTAAAGAAAAAGATAATAATATACTACTTAAATTAGTTAAATATAATTCGGGCGGTAAACCGGCTTTAGGCATTGAAAAATATGAAATGGATAATAATATCTTAAGATATATAGAAAAAGAACCAATTATTAATGGAGTTAAAAATATTACGATTGAAGAAATAGGTATAGACTTTAATTCAAATTCCATTTTTAATCTCAAATTGAATTTTAGTCAGTCTAATAAATTATATCAATCAATAATTTACAAGGGTGATTCCAATTAAAAATGAACAGGGTTTTGTAATGGTATTTGTTTTATTGATTCTGTTATTAAGTGGAGTAGTTTCAGCATCATTACTACACAATAGCATGATAGGTAATAAGATTATAAATAATTATATTGAGGAAACTAAAACAAACCTGACAGGTAGAGCAGGAATTTTAGTGTTAAGTGAAATGATAAAACAAAATTTAAGTATAAACAAATTACTTGTCTTTTCTTATGGAAAAGAATATGATGTAATGATTAGCAGTATAAATAAAGAGAGTGAATCAGAAATAAGAGAACAAAAGTATGAAGTAATTGGAAGTTATAATAACAATGATAAAATACTTTATTATACTCCACGTCAAGAATAATAAAAAGAAGGCATGATATTTATCTTAATAGGAATGACAACTATTGCTAAACAATCATGTTTATGGTATAATAATTATACATATATTAGGATGATAATATAATATTTATCTAATAACTATAAAATTTACCAGGTCAACCACTTTAAGTAATTTACAGTAATTATTCCTCTACTATACAAATAATAGTTAGAGGATTTTTTTGTTTAAATATATAGGGTTTTAAAAAAATTATTTTTAATTTGCAGGAGAAAAATGAAATATACAGAAATATAATTAATAACCTTTATTATAATAGTATTTATAGTAATTATAATACTTTTTAAAAAGGGAAGGATTTTATTTATGGCAAGAGAAAAAGTCAAAAAACTGGGTGAATTATTAATAGAATTTAAATACATTACGCGTGAACAGCTTGAAAAGGCTTTAGAGCATCAAGATGATAATGATAAAAGGTTAGGGGATATCCTCTTAGATTTAGGTTATATCAGTGAAAATGACTTGGTTGAAGTTCTAGAGTTCCAATTAGGTGTTGAAAGGGCAGATTTATCAAAATATGTAATTGATCCTTCACTTTCACAATATATACCGGAGAATATAGCTCAAAGATATAACGCTGTTCCGGTTGCTAAAGATGGAGATACTCTCAAAGTTGCGATGAGTGATCCTTCTGATCTTCTTGCAATTGATGACATGGAGATGACTTCTAATCTGAGAGTAAAACCGATGATAGCAACTAAATCTGAAATCAGTAAAATGATGTCTCAGATTTATGAATCGGTGGAAGATTCTTCTGAAGTCTTTGAAAGTTTAGATTATTACAAAAGTGAAAATGAAGAGCCTGAATTAGATGAACTGAAAAAAATGGTAGAAGATGCACCAATTGTTAGATTAACTAATATGATTATAAATCAAGCTCTTCAGAAAAGAGCTAGTGATATCCATATAGAACCCCAGGAAAACATTGTTAGGATTAGATATAGGGTTGATGGGGTACTTAGAGAACACATGACAGCACCAAAATATACACAAGCTGCTTTAGTATCTAGAATTAAAATTATTGCAGATTTAGATATAACCAAAAGAAGGATTCCGCAAGATGGTAGAATAAGTATGAATGTTCGTGGATTAAAAATAGACATGAGGGTTTCTACCCTTCCAACAGTTAATGGAGAGAAAGTTGTTATTAGACTTTTAACTAAAGATGAAAGTCTAATCAATATAGAAAATTTAGGTTTTAGTGACCATAACTTACGTAGATTCGAAAACTTGATCACTCAGCCCCACGGTATTATCTTAGTTACAGGACCGACCGGAAGTGGTAAATCTACAACTTTAATTGCAGCTTTAAATGAATTAAATGATGTAGAGAAAAATATAGTTACTATTGAGGATCCGGTGGAATATCAATTAGCAGGTATTAATCAGGTCCATGCTAAAGAAAAAGTGGGACTATCTTTTGCTAATACTTTAAGATCTATTTTAAGGCAGGATCCAGACATTATCATGGTAGGTGAGATTCGTGATGAAGAAACTGCTGAAATTGCTGTTAGAGCTGCTTTGACAGGTCACTTAGTGTTAAGTACCTTACACACCAATGATTCGGTGAGTTCGGTTACTCGTTTAGTAGATATGGGGATTCCTCCCTATCTAGTTGCTTCTACAGTTATTGGTTCAATGGCCCAGAGGCTAGTTAGAAGATTATGTAATAACTGTAAAGAACCATATGAAGCAGGTATTGAAGAAAGAGAATTTATGGACTTAGAAGAAGGTACTACACTTTATAAACCAAATGGTTGTAGCAAGTGTAATGATACTGGTTATAAAGGCAGGTTAGCAGTTCAGGAGATTTTAACAGTTGATGATAGAGTTGAAAAGATGGTAGTCAGGGGTGAAGATGAAATTGATATTAAACAATATGCTTTAGAAGAAGGTATGGTTGATCTAAAACATGACGGTATTGAAAAAGTTAAACAGGGTCTTACATCCTATCAAGAGCTCGCCCGTGTAATTGTCTAGGGGGGAAAGATTATGGAAATGGAACAATTATTTACAAATGTTGTAGACAGAGACGGTGTTTCTGATTTACACCTTACAGTTAAATCTAAACCCATTATCCGTTATAATGGTAATTTACAGATTTATCAAGATTATCCTAGAGTTTTAGAGGTTGAAGATTTAGAAGAAATCACTAGGAAAATGTTAAGTGATGATCTGTATGATCAGTTCCAAGAAAAAGGAGAGGTGGATTTTTCTTACAGTGTACCAGGAGTTTCCAGATTTAGGGTCAATATATATAGACAGAGGGGCTCAATTGGAGTAGCAATGAGGGTTATCCCTCAGGAGATTCCTACAGTTGATGAACTAGGTTATCCGAACACTTTAAAGAAATTAGCTTTAATGAGGATGGGTTTGGTTTTATGTACCGGACCAACAGGTAGTGGTAAATCAACTACTTTAGCAGCAATGATTAATGAAATTAATGAGAAAAAAGCAAAACATGTTTTAACTTTAGAAGATCCGATAGAATATTTACATTCACATCGTAATTGTATAGTTCACCAAAGGGAAGTTGGTGTAGATACTAAAAGTTTTGCTAATGGTCTTAGATCTGCCTTACGTGAAGATCCAGATGTTATTCTTGTCGGTGAGATGCGTGATTTAGATACAATTTCAATTGCTTTAGAAGCAGCAGAAACTGGTCACTTAGTATTAGCTACATTGCATACTAATAGCGCACCAGCTACAATAGATCGTATTATTGATGTCTTTCCACCACACCAACAGGAACAGGTTAGAATACAGTTAGCCTCTACCTTAAATGGTGTTATATCACAACAGCTTCTACCTAGAGCTGACCGTAGTGGTCGTGTTGGAGCAGTTGGTATTTTAATAGGTACCCCAGCTGTAAAAAATGTAATTCGTGAAGGAGAAAGTCATCAGTTGAAGTCTATTATGCAGACTGGTAGTAAGTATGGAATGGTAGTAAGGGATAATTACTTACTTGATTTATTTAATCAAGGAACAATCAGTAAAGATATCCTTCTCAGAAGAGCAGACAATAGAAAGTATGTAGAAAAAAGACTTTCAAGAGAAGCCAGTTATTAAATCTAAAAGGGGAGTTGGTTAAGTTGGCTCCAATGTTTGAGTATGAAGTAAAAACCCAAAGTGGAGAAAAGATCGATGGTACTTTAGAAGCAGAAAATGAAAGTATGTTGGCTTCTAATTTGCGAAAAAAAGGCTATTATATTTTAAATATTAAAAGAAAAAGAGAAGGTTTTGATTTAAGTAATATCAGTCTCTTTGAAAAAAAAGTAAAACTAAACGATCTTGCAGTTTTTGCCAGACAGTTTTCAGCAATGATTAATTCCGGGATTAGTATTATTGATGCTCTTGATATCTTAAGAGATCAAATAGATCATCCCAAGTTACAAAAAACAGTAATAGCTGTAACTGAAGATATTGAAACTGGTTCTGATTTGTCAGAATCACTTGCTAAACATCCTGATGTTTTTCCAGAATTGTTTATTCAGATGGTCAAAGCCGGTGAAACCGGTGGTATAATTGGTGATGTTTTAGACAAAATAGCAAACCACTATGAAAAACAAGATGAATTACAAGGTAAAATTAAATCTGCTTTATACTATCCGGTTACAATTATGGTGATTGCAATTTTAGTAGTTCTTTTTCTATTAACAAATGTAGTACCTACTTTTGTAAGTATGTTCTCTGACCTAGGAGCAGAATTACCATTACCGACTAGGATCTTAATTGGAACAAGTAGTTTTCTACAAAGTTACTGGTGGTTAGTTGGTTTAATCTTAGTAGCATTATATTTTACATTTAGAAACTATCGTAAAACACCGGAAGGCAAATTAAGAACTGATAGGTTGATATTGAAAATCCCACAAGTTGGAACGATGATGCAGAAGATTTATCTATCAAGATTTTCCAGTACTTTAGCAGTATTACTTTCCAGTGGTGTTGACTTATTAGCCTCACTAACAATAGTTGAAGATGTTGTAGGAAATAAGTTGTATCAAAAAGCTTTAACAGAAGCTA
>Ga0207414_1000172_pt1 | contig 32471 bp, 30 predicted proteins | sample PonA231FremontCA_2_FD_187269 | JGI IMG/M metagenome (GOLD analysis project Ga0207414, IMG submission 187269) | Marine sediment microbial community from Fremont, CA, USA - Pond A23 Sediment 1 (SPAdes) | ecosystem: Environmental > Aquatic > Marine > Unclassified | place: USA: Fremont, California...
AGAGTTAGAGCACGCGGTAAACAGGCTTAATCATAGACCGAGAAAATCACTCGATTATCGAACACCGCACGAAGCATACTATGGAACTACGGAAAGTTTAACTGTTGCACTTGGGAGTTGAATGCAAGGAAGAGTGTCCTTGGTTTTATGTGAAAAAGCCTGCTTCTCCCACCTCTTGTATATAATTGCTCGATTCTGTATTGTTCACTAGTGTTCAGTATTTGTGCTATTTTTATGCTGAGGGGGTAGAAAGAAAGATGGACATCTGGATTATCCTTATCCCGCTATTCGTGGGTATTGCCATAGGTTATATAGATCTCTGGCCCGATTTCCTCGCAAAAATCGAAGGACCTCTATCACATTTCGCCTTATTGCTCTTGCTGACGCTTATGGGCACGAAAATCGGATCAGACGGGGAGATACTTTCGAGTATCGGAAGTATCGGATTAATTTCTCTGGCGATCGCGGCCGGCAGTATCGTCGGTAGCGTCATTTTGCTTGGCCTGGTTTCCCCGGCCCTTAAATGCATTTCGAGCGAGTCCGGAGAAGTCGGCCAAAGCTCCGGCAAGATTCACCTCAAACTGACCGCTTCCATCCTCGTATCAATTACTATAGGGGTCCTCCTTGGTTATACGGTCCTGGGGTCGGGTTTTACGGCGGCAATTGACACGTCCATCAACTACACATTGGGGCTGCTTTTACTGGCTGTCGGTATCTCGCTTGGTTTGAACAAGTCCGTCTTCAAGCAGGCCTCAAGGCTGGGTTGGAAAATCGTTCTCATTCCGATCAGTATAGCCGCGGGAAGCGTTCTCGGTGCTCTGCTGGTAAGTTTTCTGGTAGAGACATCACCGGTCGAAACTGCAGCCGTGGGGGCCGGCTTCGGCTGGTACAGTCTGTCGGCAATCCTGCTCACAAAACTCAGCGGCCCAGAACTCGGCGCGATAGCCTTTCTATCAAATACGTTCAGGGAACTTTTGACTTTCTTGATTTTACCTTTCGCAGCAAAATACCTCGGCAAAGTCGTCTCCATCGCCCCGGGTGGTGCAACCACAATGGACGTTACGCTGCCACTCCTGCGGGAACTCGGTGGCGAGGAAGTCATCCTTCCGGCCTTCTTTAGCGGCGCCGTACTTTCCTCGCTCGTACCGCTAGTCGTTCCTTTGATAATCAGCCTGTAGGAAAACGCACCACTTCAATAAAAATTTTTGAGGGGGAAATAGATACTCTGATACTTTCCACAGTCAATAAATTAGAAAGAGTCACCAGCGCATGGCTCCATGGGTTCTTCTGTCTTTTACCATAGTACCAAGAAATAAATCCCGAGATTGAAGGATGACAGCGAAAGAAAGAAAAAAATCTATTTCGCAGGGAGCACCAATACAGTACCCCCTGCGAAATAGTTAATAGCCTATATTTGATTTGAGTGAGTAGCCACCAGCCCTTACCCAACAGTCAACCCTGTAAGGGTAAATAGAACTAAATCACTTTAGGCTACTCTTTTTCTATCTTCAGTTCTCCCGAATCCGTTTCCACTGCCTTCAAACTTTCCCTGACGCCTTCTTTCAGGTTCTTTCCGGTCTTAAACGCCGGAACTACCTTGCTAGGTACCTCGATCTTCTCACCCGTTTGAGGATTAATTCTCTCGGTCGCCTTCCTAGACCTGGTTTCGAACTTACCAAAGCCAGTTAACAGAACCTCTTCGTTATCCTTCAGCGCCTCCGTAATTATTTCGATAACCGAATCCAGGGCCTTCTTCGAATCTTTCTTCGTAAAACCGGTAGCTTCGCTCAATCTGTCGACAAACTCGCCCTTGTTCATGAGAAATTTAACCTCCTGTTGGGTTTAATTTGCGTATTAAACCGTAAACCCGATTATAACAGGGTTTTACCGCAAAATACAAGTATTACCAGTAACCGACCGGAAAAGATGGCGCAACCTCCAAAAACTTACAATGTTTAATTTAAATATATTCCAATCCTGCAGGGGTTTTCAAGGGTTTCGGCAATATAAACAGCCTTTCATTGTTTCAACACAAAAAAAGGTTAATATTGCCAGTACTAAATACAGATATCCAGCAAGTTTTACTTGCTACAAGAGTTTTTATACCATAAATTGGGAGGTAAATGCAAATAGAAATTATCGCCAATCCGATTGCGGGCGGAGGAAAAGCCGCACGGGCGCTTGAAACCGTAAAAAAAATCCTGGATAGCACAAACGAGCACTACTCGATTAACTGGACACGATTCCCCGGGCACGGGAAAGAAATTGCTTCGGAGCTTGAATCACGGAGCGAGATGGTCGTGGCAGTTGGTGGGGACGGAACGGTCATGGAAGTACTAAACGGCGTAAGTTCTCAAGAAACAAAAGTAGGCATAATCCCTGCCGGTATGGGAAACGACCTGGCTCGCTGTCTCGGGATTCCGGAAGAAATCGCCCGAGCAACTGAAGTACTAACGGGTGGGAAACGGGCAAAAATTGACCTCGGTAGCGACGACGGAGAGCTGTTTAACTTCATGGGAGTCGGTTTTCCGGCTGACGTAGTCCGCAACGTGGAAAAGATCAGAAACGGATTCACTCGCGGTAAGCCAGTTTATCTGATCGGACTACTCAGGTCCATCGGCAACCTATCGAGTTACGAGGTAAAATTGAAAGTAGACGGGGAGTTAAAGACCGGCAGAGCCAGTGCCGTTTTCGTCGCAAACTGCAGGTATACCGGTGGGGGGATTGACTTAATACCTCATGCGAATTTCCAGGATGGACTCATGGACGTAGCCGTAATCGAAGAGGTAGGAAGGCTCGAGCTGGTTATGGCTTTGAGAAAGGTTTACAGCGGTAACCATGTAGATCACCCCAAGATCAAGTTCTTTCGGGCCCGATCTATTAGCCTGGAAACTCGAAACCAACTGCCGGAAATGCTGGACGGGGATCTGAAAGGCTCAACTCCGAGCAAACTTACGGTGGTACCGGAAGCGAGAAGTTTAATGGTACCCTCAACCGAAAGCTCACGCTGAAAACCGGATACGGAAACTCGAGATAGGATTTCACGGAATCCCGCGAGCCGTCGCTTAAATTACCCTTTCGCAATAATTGTCCTAATCGGGGCCCAAAGAATCCTTCTTGAACTCCCCCAGTAAACTATACATCCGCTGCAGGGAGAGCAACCAGGAAACGAGGGATTCACCACCCTCATTCTGGTTGACGCGTGAGGGATGCAAACCGTCCTTACAGCCACCGGTCCTGAAGTCATAAAGCGGAATACCCAGGTCGTTTCTTCCAAGAAACCAGTTAAAACCCGCGTATATCGTATCCAGAAAGTAAGGATCACCTGTAAGATCGTAAGCCTCACAACTCGCACTTATCAGGCCACCCACTTCGACGGGCTGCTGGTCGAAGTCCGCTTTCTTCTCCCCTCTAATTAACCAGCCATCGTTTCCAATTAGCGACAGCTGTCCCGCCTCGGAACCCTGCTGTAGTTCTATCAACCAGCGCAGACTCTTTAAGCCCCAGTTCTTCATTTCGTCGTTCGAAGTCAATCTTCCCCAGGCAATAAGGGCTTCAGGTAGGCGAGCGTTTTCGTAAGTAACGCTGTCCTCCGGCCAGATCCAGTTATCATCGGAGTTATTCTTGAGTTCAACCAGCAGGTTGTCTGCCAGTTTTTCACCAACCAGTTTTCTATTCCTGTCCCCGGCAAACTTCTTCAGATAGTCTCTGATACCGAGTATCGAAAAAGCCCAGGCCCGGGGTGAGGTAAAATCACTTACGGGTTCGATGGCTTTGCCAAAAAGCTGGTTGCCGTAAGCTCTCAGTGATTCGTTGGGGCTTTCCCCAATTAACCTACCAATAGCCCACAATAGCCTTCCGTGCGGGTCCTCGTTTTCCCCACGGTCCTTCCATTTCCTGTCGAAAGTCAGATAATTTCTCGCTTTTTTGCCGCCCTGCTCCAGTGCATAGGCCAGAAAGGAGAGGTAGGTCTTCAGAAGCTTTAAAGCTTCTTTATCCTCAAATATCTTCCACTGATTCAGAGCAACGACCGTTGCCCGGGCGTTATCGTCAGTCGTATAACCAAACTTCCTGTTTGGAACCGTATAGGAAGCGTGCTGATAAATACCCGTATCGTCCGTCATCACTTTGAGATGATCGAGCTTAACGTCCGGTAGATCCAGCAAACTATCGCTGGGATCGATACGACCGCCCGCTGAAACGGAAGGGCTTTCCTTGAACTCACTCAGAGCTGCATTGTAAGTATCACAGTAGTTCTCCGCGACGGAACCCCAGACCATGTCCCTGCCAAATTCGTATGCCTTTTTGCGCATCCTAACTCTTTTACCTTCGTTATCCAGCAAATCAATGATTTTTTTTGCCATCGCATCCGAATTTTTAAATGGCACCAGGACACCCCTCCCATTACCGAGCAACTCCTCGGCATACCAGTAAGGGGTCGAAACCACGGCGTTTCCAAGAGCAACCGCATAAGCCAGGGTACCGGAAGATATCTGCTCCCGGGACAGGTAAGGGGTTAGGTAAATATCACTGGTAACAAGGTATTTGACGAGTTCGTCCAGTGGAACGAACATTTCGTGAAAAGCAACGTTATCCTCAAGTCCTTTTCGTTTTACCTCCCGCTCCAGGCTCAACCTGTACTCCTCGCCATGGTCCTTTTTTACCTGAGGGTGTGTCGCCCCGAGCACTATGTAAAGGGCCTCGGGAAACTCGCTGGCAACATCCTCCATGGCATCGATAGCTATCTCGATTCCCTTATTGGGGCCGAGCAGGCCGAAAGTCAGGATAATCGGCCTCCCTTCAACGCCGTAATCCGCCTTATAATAGGAAGTATCGAGGAACGGTACGTCCGGAGCCCCGTGAGGGATCATCTTAACCTTTTCCTTTTTTACCCCGTAAACCTCTCTGAGCAGTTCAATACCTTTGTTCGCCAGGACGACGATTTTAGTTGACTCTTTGCAGACCTTCTGGAGAACTTCCTTCTGGTGTTTCGAAGGTTTTTTCAGAATCGTATGCAAGGTGGAAACTACGGGTTTCCTGATATTCTGGAGGAAGGGAATCAGATTATCCCCGTCTCTGCCGCCAAATATGCCGAACTCGTGCTGAACGTTAACGACCTTGGTATCCGAAAGATTGACGTAGTCCGCAGCTCTACGATAATCCATTCTGTTATTGGCGTTGATCTCGAAACCGACTTCCGATTCGTAATCATAGCCCTCTCTCCGGTCGTTGAGAGCAGCTACGTGGACGCTACCCTTTTCCGATAATTTCTCCTCGTAATGGTTTGAGACGTGCTTTGCCAGGTCATAAGTAAAGGTACCTATACCACATTTCCTCGGGGGGTACGTGGCCAGGTAAGTTACCGGCACTTTTTCCGTAATCTTCTCGGTCATAATTCATCCCCTCCTTTTCCAAACAACACAATTTATCCAGGCCCGTAAAACAGTTTGAAATAATTCTTAAGCCGCCAGCGTAAGTTAGCCTTCCAGCGGTCTACGCCGACTGAGCTAACCAACCGAGCCTCAACAGGTTTCCAGGTAATCCAGTACGTCGTCCAGCTGGGCAGTTGCCATCCCGACCGAAGTATCGGCAGCACCGTAATAGATTCTCAGTTCACCGGTTTCCTCGTCGACGACTGCACCCGTAGGAAATACTACTCCCGGAACGTCACCCCGGTACTCGTAGTTCTCCCTTGGACCCATAACCCAGGGGTCACAGCGCTTTACCACTTTTGTTGGGTCCTCCTTGTCCAGGAGAGCAAGCCCGACACGGTACAGGCTACCAGAAGCCGTCTCCCTCACGCCGTGGTAAAGCATCAGCCAGCCAATCGACGTCTCAATCGGCTGAGGCCCGAGACCTACTTTCGCATCGTCCCACCAGCCACTGCGGCGCTGCAGCAGGATCTCGTGATCACCCCAGTGCTTCATATCCGGGGAAAAGGAGACCCAGACGTGCTGTTCACCTCTAACTATTGGACGGTGAATTAATACGTAGCGACCGTCCAGTTTCTTTGGGAACAGGGATGCGTCCTTGTCCTCCGGAGGGAGCAGGGGTCCTCGCCTGTCGAACTCCTTGAAGTCCTCCGTGAAAGCAAGCGAAACCTGAGGTCCCGCCGGTGAGAAAGAAGTGTAAGTAATTGCATAACGCTCAAACGGTTCAAACCAGACTATCCTCGGATCTTCCAGTCCCCACTGCTCTTCGTGAAACTTCTCGGATCTGGCAAGGGTTGGCTCTTCGTCGACACTCCAGCCCGCCTTACCATCCTCGCTCCGGGCGACTGTAAGGTGCGAAAACCCCCGACAATCTTCGACACGACAGAGAAGAATTGTCTCGCCCTCCAGCTTTGTGGCCCCAGGGTTAAATACCGAGTTCACTACGTACGGCCACTCGCCCGGCTTTAAAATCGGATTGTAAACGTGCCTGTGGAACAACTCTCTTGGGTTACTCTGTCTTTCGTCTAGCATTTTTAACCTCTCGTTAAAAAATTGTTCTTACCTAAATCGTGCGATTCTCTCCTTTAAGACTCAACGTTTAACTATGTTTACGAGTAAATTTTACTACTACTTGAGAAACTTATTTACCTCTACCCATTGGGTGATAGTAAAAATGGTAAATCAAGTTGCTCTCCCATCACTTTCAACCAGCACCCCGATGTCCAGCACCTAGATGAGTTATGCAACTTGTTGAATCAGGATTTCGTTAAGTTGCTAATAACGCTCTGCCATTCATGTTCAACGAACGATTAATATTTCCATGTTACGGTCCTCATCTAAGTGCTGGAGAACCAACCCTTGCTTGTAAAATAAGTATTATAAGTAACACTAAACTTTCAGCTGACCTGATGGAACCGCTAAATTTGGGTCTTAACTAGATTATATACTTCTTTATAACTTTTCCAAGATACCTTTTAACGTCTCGCTCCTCGTGTGAACCGGCCAAAAAGCTTCCAGGGATTCCGAGAAAAGAAATCGGCTTGTTTACCTGTAAATAAGTCATCCAGCACAGTAGTATTCCGGCTTCCCGTTGATATTTGTCTAAGAAGAGATTATATTATTCGCGAGGTGATTTTCCTGGTTCTCTATAGGACCTTACAGAAATATCTCGAAGAGATTGCCCCACCTTATCTTGAATCCGATTGGGACAATTCCGGCCCTCAAGTCGCTACCAACCAGGAAACCGTAGAAAAAATTCTTATCGGCCTGGATCCAACTTCGGAATTTATAGAAGAAGGAATATCCCGGGAATCCGACTTATTGATCACCCATCATCCACTGATTTTCTCGGAAATTGAGAAACTGGACGGGGGAACGCTAACCGGTAAAAAGCTAATGGATTTAGCAGGTCACGGAATCGGATTACTAGCAATCCACACGCCGTTCGACGTCTCGGCCCGCGGACTATCCCACGCACTGGCAGAGCGGTTGAAACTCGAGGAAGCTACACCACTCGAACCTTCCAGTGCCCCGAACTTAATAAAGTTCACCGTTTTCGTCCCGGAAGCCGAGGAAGAAAGGGTTAAGGAGGCCCTGATCCAATCGGGCGCCGGCGAGGTCGGGAACTACAGGGACAGCTACTACAAATCCGGCGCGGAGGGCAACTTCCGCCCGACGGCAGACGCCGATCCGAGTCGCGGAGAGGCCGGAGGTGCCGAAAAAACAAAAGAGGTTAGGCTGGAGTTTTTACTTAGCCCCAGGCACCGGAGTAAGGTCGTTTCCACTCTTCATGGGGTGCACCCTTACGAGGAGCCTGGCTTTTCGCTCGAGAAAACCGAAAGACGGGAGCCCGGCGTAGGATTGGGCAGACTTGGTGAATGGCGGGATGCCCGAGGTCCGGACGAGGTTCTGTCGCTGGTTGCCGCTGGCCTGGATATCAGTAGGGGAAAAATACGACTCACCGGGAAGCTTGGGGAAGAAACCAAGGAAATAGCTATCTCACCGGGCGCCGGAGGAGCAGCAGTCACGCCGGCAATCAACTCAGAAGCGGAACTCTTAATCACCGGAGAGCTGGACTACCACGAGCGCAGCGATGCGAGGGAACGAGGGCTGACAGTAATTGAAGTTGGGCACTTCCATTCCGAAAAAGTGTTCGTACCCTGGTTAAAGAAACTACTAAGGGAGCAGTTTAGCCCGGAAGCACTGTCAATCGAGCTATACGGAGGGAAAAACGTTGAATAAAAACCTAAAAAAGCTACTTGACCTTCAGGACCTAGACAAATCAATGAGGGAAAAAGAACATAGAATTGACAGGCTTGAGGGTAGAGTTGAAAAGCTTGAAGAAGAAATAGAAGAGATACAGGAGGAGGAGAAAGAACGCGAATCACGTTTGAAGTCTCTGAAGGAGGAAAGCGAAGAAAAAAACGAGAGGGTCGACGACCTTCAGGACCAAATCGATCAGTACCAGGAAAGACTGGACGAAGGAATCATCAGCTTTAAGGAAACGGAAGCCCTGGAAGAAAAAATCAAACACTCTACGGAGAGAATGGAAAAGCTCGAGGACGAGGCAATCGACATCATGATGGAGATAGATCGAACCGAAAGCAAGAGAGAAGAACAGAAGTCCCGGGCCAGGTCGAACGTGGAGAAAAAAGAAGGAAAGATAGAAGAACTCGAGGAAGAGAAGTCCGAACTAAAACAAGAACTGACTGACCTGGAAAAAGAAAGAAAAGAGCTAGCGGAAAAAATCCCCGATAAGTTGATCGAGCAGTACGAAAGGCTTCGGTCCAGCACTAACAAACCAATAGTGCAGGTGAAGAACGGTGTCTGCCAGGGCTGCCAGATGTCCGTGAGCAAAAACACGGTTAAAAAAGCCCGAAATGGCCAGGGGATAGTAACCTGTGAAAATTGTTCACGAATTCTCTACGTACAATAAATCGACTCCCTTACTGGCTTTTGCACTGATTATCTTCACCTTAACCTTATCATTTGCACTCCTGCAAAACCGTAATGCTTCCGGAATTTCTCTGCCGGGCCAAATAGGTCGTCTGAATGATTACGGCAACGTTCTAACCATGGGAAACCAGAGGGAGCTAGAAGAAAAATTAACCGAACTGGAAGGGAAAGGAGTGGGGTTAACGATACTCGTATCAAGTTACGATCCTTTCTCGGACCCAAATATTTACGCCAGCGAAATCAGGAGTAAGTGGGGAATCAGGGAGGAGAGGAACGAAAGCCTGATCGTCTTTGTCCAGGAGGGGGAGGGCTGGAAAGTGAGAACGTACCTTAGACCTCAAGTAACGAACTCTTTCCCCTCCGGCGAACTGGCGGCGTACAATGACTTCATCAGGAAGCAAGTAAAGAACGGAGAAGTTCGCAAGGCCGTGATGGAGGCGGTATCCAGGATACACAAAAACGTCTTTCCCCCGGCAGTAGAAACAACCACGGAAGAGACGAATGAATCGATCCAGCTCTGGGTCTACCTGACGGGCGGAATTTCGGGCGGAATCGTTTTGTTGCTGGGAATACTTTTCTGGGAAGGGAGGAGGCGGTGTCCGCGCTGTGGGAGCAGGCTGGAAACGGTCGATACACAAAGCTACCTGAACGAGGATGGGACGGAGCGACACTGTCCGGAATGCGGTTACCATGAAGACTGAAGCAACATGATAACGGAACTGGCAGAGTTGAGGAGAGCCGCGGACAAGGCTATTTCCGTAATCGGCTTGCTCGCCTACAGCGGACTCGTATTTTACCTTTCAGTTCGCCCGATCAGCGCGAGCGGGCCTGTTATCACCCTCCCCGGAGCCGACAAGTTTCTCCATGCGGGAGAATTTGCTCTTTTCGTGATTATAGCCCACCAGGCAATTCATTACTTTGCGGATTACGGCAGAACCAATAATTCTGTAGTTACTTTATCGATTTTCTACGCCAGCCTCACGGAATTCTCACAGGGGTTTATCTCCTACCGGACGGCTTCCTGGCTGGACTGGCTGGCAAACCTTGCCGGAATTATTCTCGGACTAGCTTTCGTAATTATCGTTAGAAAAACCATATGGGGGAGAGAACGGTCGGAATGACCTGCTGACCTCAACACCCTAACTAACTATTCCATGAACCAAAAGATCAAGTGGTATGATAGCTAGGGCGGGTGGATTCGAACCACCGGTCCAGGGACCAAAACCCTGTGCCTTACCCCTTGGCCACGCCCTATTTAAGGATTAAAATTCGTCAGTAAAGCTAAGATCTTCTATTTCCTCTTCAGCCTCTTCCTCTACTTCCTCTTCCGGGCTTTCATCGCTGGCCCCGACCTCTACTTCTTCTGCCTCGGCATCGCCTACTTCTTCCCTGTACTTCTCGAGAACCTTTTCTTCCAGCTCGAGCCTGAAGTCGTTGTCTATCGGGTGAGCGGTATCCCTGTATTCACCATCTCCAACTTCCCTGCTCGGCATAGCGACAAACAGGCCGTTGCTTCCCTCAATTACCTTTACCGAATGAATGATAAATACGTCGTCAAAAACGACAGAACAGAACGACTTAAGGTTCCCTTCGTCCTTCATCGGTCTTATTTCGACTCTAGTTATTTCCACTGTAAACCTCTCCTTTTGTCTATTCTTTTGGTTTTGGTCGAAAAATGTTATCATAAGGTCCACCTCGTTTCAACAAGAGAACGGGAGATGGCCGGATACAGGAACCCGGATAACCGTCTTCAATCGGGCTTCACATTCGGTCAACCCAGCGCAGGGAGAAAGGAGGTCCGTGCTGCCAGGACTGCCAGGGCAACCCAAAACACGGGAAAATCCACGACCGAACCGGTTCCAGGTCAGCTGTAAATATACGACAGAAAAGGTTAACATAACTAACCAGAGTTTTGCTGTTATCGCTTTGAATATGCCGCTTTGATTTTCCTTAAGACGCACTTCCGGTTCGGTAATTTTGTGGAAGAGCAAAGTAAAGTGAATAACACACTACACCACAAGGGGTGTTAGAAATGGAATTGTATACCACGGGTGAAGTTCCGGGAAAGGAGGTAGAAGAGAGTCTCGGTCTCGTACGCGGAAATACCATCAGGGCCAGAAACGTCGGCAGGGACGTACTCGCCGGCCTGAGAAACTTGATCGGGGGCGAAATCAAGGATTACACACAAATGCTTAGCGACGCCCGGGATGAAGCGGTCTCAAGAATGGTAGGGGAAGCAGAGGACCTCGGGGCGGACGCGATAGTGGAAGTTAGATTCACCACGTCGGAGACGATGGGTGGAGCGGCGGAAATCCTCGTCTACGGAACGGCGGTAAAATTTAAATAACCTGAAGGATCCGTTTATTCGGGGCTCATTGAACGGCAACTTACCTTCCATTAGAATTTCGCGCGGTCAAGGTAACTTTTACAGGGGTGTTATACAGGACGGTCAACATGCTAACTCTGGGTTTCGATACTGCAACGGAAATAGGTACTATTGGACTGGTGGACGGCGAAAAAGTTATCGGGGAGTACACTTTTTCGGCCAGCGAAAGCCAGTCCGAGAAGCTTTTATCCTCTGTTGACCTGTTACTGGAACAAACTTCCGTAGAGGTATCAGAAATCGAAAAAGTGGCCGTCTCCCGAGGGCCCGGTTCGTTCACCGGACTTAGAATTGGTATAAGCACCGCAAAAGGACTGGCCAGCGGTCTGGATATACCGCTGGTAGGTGTACCCCTAACTGATTGTTATTACTCCCGGGTCGAAAGGTTTCCGGGGCCGGTAGTCACGCTGATCAAGGATAGGCGAGATCTGGTATACACGGCGGGCTACGCCAGGGACGGAGAAAAATCCCTCGAGGAAAGGTCGGTCTCGCTGGAGAAACTGAAAGAAGACCTGATTCCTGAATTAATCGGTGAGTCCGAGAGCCTCCTGCTCGTCGGGGACGGGGTGCCGGAACACAGGAAGGGCTTAAGCGATATCAACGGGGCGGTACTCGAGGCTGGTTGCAATAATTATCCGTCCGGCCTGCAAATAGCGTTCCTTGGCCAGGAAAAGGCCGCCGGGACCGAAGCACTCGCTTCCCTGGAGCCTTTATATGCCCAGCGACCAATTGCAGAAATAAACTGGAGCAAGGACTAAGTTATTCCATTACGAACGGAACGAATTAAATAAATTAATTGAACGGTTTGAACGGTAAAAATTAGATTTTGGTTTCTTACAATTTTACGAAAAATATCTAATAAAGGTGATAAACATGGCTAACAGGTGCGAGATATGCGGTAAAGGTACTAGTTTTGGCAAGGACGTCAGTAATTCAAATCAGAGAACCAGCAGGAAACGGAAACCCAACCTTAAGAACGTAAAGGTGTGGGAAGACGGTAAGAAAGTAAGGAAGACCGTCTGCACGGATTGCATTAAAAGCGGCAAGGTAAAGAAAGCAATATAATACTGGTGCCAAGGGCGGGAGTCGAACCCGCACGGTCCAAACGGACCACGGGATTTTGAGTCCCGCGCGTCTGCCAATTCCGCCACCCTGGCTGGAAGTTAAGTATAATTCTTCGGTTCGGGCGATTCAACCAAGCCGCCAACCCCCGAGGGCCTCTGGCCCGCGCAACTAGATATCAAGAAAGAAGAAAAGGTGAAGATTTTCTATGCACTACCTTCTGGTGAGAAAACTGACCCACGACGTAGGAGCAAGTGACGTCGTCGGGGCATTAACCAACCAGGCTGAATTGAGTCCTGATGCCATCGGGAACATCGAGTTCGACGATACCTTTGCCGAGATAGAGATATTCCAGGAGGAAGAAAGCTACGACCCAGACAGGATCGAGTCAATAGGTGCAGGCGAGGTAGACGTTGCCCGGTGGGAAGCGGGTTCCTGGGCCACCCTATCCTCTTACGTCAGTAAATACCGGGAACTGGTACAGCGCGAACGGGAAGAGGAAATGGAACGTCACGAGAGGGAAATCAGAACCACGTCCGGGCACGAACGAGAGAAAATGGGCAGAGCGCTCCTGCACCTGCGTGGTAAAGACGCAGGGGAGGACCTGGGCGGCAAGAAAATGGTCAAATTCAGCAGGAACAGGAAGGGAGAAGAACTACCGGAAACGGAGATAACCGTCGGTGACCTCGTCATGCTGTCGAAGAATAACCCCACCAGGAACGACAACCCCACCGGAACAGTTGCCGAAAAGACTAACTACTCGATAACCGTCGCTTTTGAACCACCGACGGATGGTTTCATCTTCCAAAAAGGACTCCGGGCGGATCTTTACGTCAACGACATTACTTACCAGAGGATGCTCGAGGCACTGGAGAAACTTCCATTTCACCGGGATAAAAACCAGGTAAAGAAGTTAACCGGCCTGCTTGCAGTGGATGAAGTCGCGCCAGGGAATTTTGATCCGGCTGACGCAAGCCTGGATCCTTCACAGTCCCGGGCGGTGCGGCGGGCAGTCAACTCCAATTCTTTTTTCTGTATCCACGGCCCTCCGGGAACGGGGAAAACTACCACTCTTTCGGGCGTAATCGAGGAACTTGTCAGCCGCGACGTTTCCGTACTGGCAACGGCTGCCTCGAACACTGCAGTCGACAACATGGTGGAGTTCCTCGCGGAAAAGGACCTGGAAGTAGTCCGAGTCGGCCATCCGGCCAGAATTACCCCGTTCCTCCGGGAAGTCAGCCTGGACTACCGGGTTCAGAAGAACCAAAAATACAAAAAATCACGGGAATTACGGGAAGAGGCTCAGGAGCTCCAGGACAAACAGGATTCCTACCAGTTTCCCTCCGGACGGTACCGCCGCGGAATGAGCGACACGCAGATCCACCAGCTAGCGGAAAAGGGGTCCGGCTCACGCGGGGTTTCTCGGGATAAGATACAGGAAATGTCGACCTGGTTGCAGCTTCAGGAAGAGATAGATCGCCTCTACGAAAGGAGCAAGGAACTGGAAGACGAGGCAATTGACGAGGTAATCGCAAGCTCGGACGTAGTCTGCACCACCAATTCCACCTCTGGGTCCGAACTGATGCAGAACAGGAACTTCGACGTTACGGTGATCGACGAGGCAACTCAGGCAACGGAGCCCTCTTGCTTGATCCCGATAAACAAGTCAGACCGCACTATCCTCGCCGGTGATCACAGACAGCTACCTCCGACCATACTGGCGGAAGAGGCGAAAGATGAACTTCAGGTTACCGCCTTCGAAAAGCTGGTAGACCGTGAGGGGGACAAGTTAAGGGAAACCCTCCTTACCCAGTTCAGAATGCACCGGGAGATCATGCAGTTTTCGAACGAACGATTCTACGATGGAAAGCTGAAGGCCGACTCTTCGGTAGCCGAACATACTCTGGGGAACCTGGGTCTGGATTCTAAAGAACTCGGGGAGGGAGAAAAGTGGATTGCTCAATCTCTGGCCCCGGAAACGCCCGTCATTTTTCTCGACACGGCCGGCTCTGCCGAGGGAGAAAGACAACGACCGGGTTCGACGTCCAGGGAAAACCGGATAGAGTCCGAAATTGTCGGGAAGGTGACCTCTCCACTGCTTGAGTCACTGGAACCAAGGGAAATAGGGATAATTTCTCCTTACGATGACCAGGTGGACCTACTACGATCCCGACTGGCTGAAGAGAACCTAGAGGTCAAAACCGTGGACGGTTTCCAGGGCAGGGAAAAAGAAGTAATAATAATTTCCTTCGTCCGAAGTAATCCCGAAAACGAACTCGGCTTTTTGACTGACGTGAGGCGCCTCAACGTTTCACTGACCCGAGCCCGACGGAAACTGATAATGGTCGGGGATTCGAACACCCTGGCGTCGCACTCAACTTACGACAGATTGCTCAATTACGTACGCAATCACGGGAACATCTTGGCCCTATCGGAGGCTTCTCCCGAGCTTCTCCCGGATTAGGTTTAAAAACCCCCAACTACCGAGTCTTAAAGTCAGAAGGCAACAGTTCCTGCCGTTAATAACGGCAAAAAGGGAGCTCCCTCGACCCTATTCAGGCTATTTCCAGTAATCCCAGAGCTTAATACGAACGAAACTCTTCTTCAAATAAGGGGTAAGAATCAACCCCGCTATAAATCCCCCTACGTGAGCCAGCCGTGCGACCTGTCCCGCCGTCTCGCCCGCAGCTCGAATCAACTCAAAAAGGAACCAGAAACCGACCATTATAAATGCGGGAATCTGGATAAAGGTGAAGAAGAAAAATATCGGCACGAGAGTTACGATGCGAGAATTCGGGTAAAGCAGTAAATAAGCTGCCATGACTCCGGCAATGGCCCCTGATGCACCGATCATGGGCGTACCGCTACCACTGGTCGCCACTATCTGCAGCATGGCACCGGCAACCCCGGCAACGAAGTAAAAGATGACGAACCTCAGTGGACCCATGGCGTCCTCGACGTTATCACCAAATATCCAGAGGAATAACATGTTTCCGATAAGGTGAAAGAAACCACCGTGCAGAAAGGTAGAAGTAACCAGCGTAAAGAGGACGGGAAATGGGACGTAAGGTGGGAAGTCCTTCAGGCTGGAGATTTCTCCCGGCACTGCCCCGAACCTAAAGATGAAATTTCTTTTCGGCGATATCCTGACTCCTCTGACCCCGGCATCGGATAACCGCGGGTCATCAAGAGGGACAACTCCGTTCTGTTTCCATTCGGTGATGTTCAAAGTCAAGGTCGGCTGGGTGCTCAGGCTAAGCTGAAACAAGAATACGATGACGTTAAGCGAGATCAGCGTCACCGTAACCCAGGAGAAGCGGTAACTCGGCCTGGTATCACGAATGGGTATCAATTTTTAGTTCACGCCTCCTTGACTTCTTCCTCCGCAGCTGAATCGGAATCCCCGGTTGCCTCCTCTCCTGTTTCCGAGTTTTCGTAGAGGGATTCCGGGGAAGAAATCCCCATGGAGATGACCAGCTTGATCCCTTCTTCGACGGACAGATCGACGTAAGTCACGTCCTCTTCCGGGAAGAACAATATTCTACCGGTGAAGGGGTTGGGCGCGGGAAAAATATATACGGTCACTCTTTCCCCAATATGGTTTGTCACAAACCCCAGACTGTAGCTATCCGGCCTGGGGTACTCGACCAGAACGACTTCTTTAAAAGAGGAAAAGGAACTTTTTCCGAGAATAGCTTCGGATATCTCCTGAGCCGGGGGGTAAATTCGCTTCACAAGTGGAAGCTTCTTGAAGATCAGGTTTACGTACCGCTGAATCAACTTGCCGAGATAAACGCGGGAAGCCAGCCCAAGCAGCAAAACTACCATCGCGGTAAAGATGATGCTCAAACCGGGTATCCATTCTATTCCGAAGAGACGGTCCAGGGAGTTGCTGAGCTGGGCCCCCAGCATGGTATTTCGTCCGAAAAACCCGTCGATTAGATTGTAGCCAAGCCAGAGGAGGTAACCGGTAATAGTAACCGGCATGATAACTACCAGACCGTCCACTATAACGTCCTTGAACTTTCCCAAAATTCGAGATATCTTCATGCCATTAACCCGGACTAAAGCCAAGAATTACGAAAAGATAAAGGCCCCCTCTTTACAAAGGAGGCCTGCTACTCCCTAATCGATGATAACCGTATTTCCGATACTAATTCAACTACCGGGCGTAAAGGTTATACCAGAGCGTCTCCCGTCTGCTTGTCGAATATATGGATGTAGTCAGTATCGGCAAATAATTTGACGTCCTGATGGGGGTCTATATCTACCCTGGGATCAAGCTGGGCAACGATTTCCTGGTTTCCGACCTCGGAGTGTACGATGATTTCGTCACCAAGCGGTTCAGTAACCAGAACGTGTACGTCGAAGCTCTTTGATTCGTCCCCCTCGTGGATGGTCTGTTCGGCGACCAGGTCCTCCGGTCTGATACCGAACGCAATATCCTGCTCGCTTTTTCCGTCGAGCTGACTGGTAATTTTTTCCGGAAGGAGTAATTTGAACCCTTCACCGACGACGAAGATATCCCCATTTTCTTCCTTGAGCCTGGCATCGAGGAAGTTCATGGAGGGGCTACCAATAAACCCGGCGACGAACCTGTTGCTTGGTTGATCGTAAATCGTTTGCGGTGCAGCGTACTGCTGGATAATTCCTTCATCGATCACGGCAACCCTGTTACCGAGCGTCATTGCTTCGACCTGATCGTGAGTAACGTACATCGAAGTGGTCTCCAGATCATGGTGCAGTTCCTGGAGCTCGGCTCTCATCTGGACCCTCAACTTGGCATCAAGGTTCGAAAGGGGCTCGTCAAAGAGGAAAACCTTGGGGTTTCGGGCAATGGCACGCCCGACAGCAACTCTCTGCCGCTGACCACCAGACAATTCCTTCGGCTTGGAGTCGAGCTTGCCCCCTATCCCGAGGAGGTCCGCGGTTCTATTAACCCTTTCCTCGATTTCGTCCTTGGGAAGCTTTCTCAACTTGAGTCCAAAAGCTATATTGTTGTATACGTCCATATGAGGATAGAGTGCGTAATTCTGAAATACCATCGCAATATCTCTATCCTTGGGGGGGACACCGTTTACGACCTTATCACCAATATAGACTTCCCCGTCAGTAGGCTCTTCCAGCCCGGCAACACAACGCAGAGTAGTCGTCTTACCGCAGCCAGAAGGGCCGACCAGGACGATGAACTCCGAGTCCTCTATGGTGAGATTCGCGCTGTCCACCGCCGTGAGATCGCCAAACTTTTTCGTAACGTCCTCTAATCTTACTTCAGCCATTCGAAAACCTCCCGATTGATAAATTCAATTTGAAACGTTTCAAATCAGTTGTAAACCAAAAACCTCTGTCAGCACCCAACCCCATAAAACCGGTATATAGTTAAACCTATCATACCACTTTAGTTTAACTCCTCGGGTACAGCTGTGCAAGTTTTTACGGTACACCTTATGGGAACGGGCAGGCGGTGTTTCAACGAGCCCTCTATAGACCCTATAATAATTTGACCTGCCAGGTCTAACAGGGTATACAGTATCTGGAGGTTAATCAGGCAAAATCAATAAAATTAAGGAGTGAACCAGCTCATGCCCAAAGCAATTTATCCCGGCAGCTTCGACCCCATCACATACGGCCACCTGGATATCGTGGAAAGGGCCGAAAAAATATTTGACGACCTCATAGTAGGAATAGCGGAGAACCCCGGGAAAGAGACGCTATTCAGCCCGAAAGAAAGGAAAGAAATTGCGGAACTGGCCCTCCAGGAGGAATCGATAGAGGTTTCACGGGTAATCACCTTTTCCGGTCTACTGGTCGACTGTGCCAGGAAGTACGACAGGGAATCGATAGTCCGGGGGTTAAGGGCGAACTCGGACTTCGAATACGAATTTCAAATGGCACTAACCAACAGGGACCTTGCCCCGAACACCGAATCCGTATTCCTGATGACCGCGGGCGAGTACTCATTCTTGAGCTCGAGCATCGTGAAGGAAGTCAAGCAACTCGGCGGAGACGTAAACTCATTCGTGCCAGACATAGTGGAAAAAAGGCTGGAGGCAAAGTTCAGTTAACTTCTAAAGGTCATGTTAAGTTTTGCCGGCCTTAACTGCCCTGCCACTAAGCCGGTTTTCTCCGGTAAAAAGGAGCTCTACTCCACCCGAACCGCCTCAATTGCCGACCGCATCGTTTCGAGTGACCTGTTCAGGTGTTCGGGCTTAAATTGCTCCAGGATAACCGGCCCGGTATAACCGCGTCTTTCCATTACCTCAAAGAGTCCGAGGAGGTCGAAGTTCTCGGCATCCGGCTCCAGCTGCTGATGGTCCTCCCCGTTAACCACTCCGTGCAAATGGAGGTTAATTATGGAGTCGGAGTGCTCGTAATAGTGCAGAACGGGGTCCTCGTCCCTTTTTACCAGATGGCCGACGTCCAGACATCTTCCGTAACCCTCGCCTTCCAGAAAATCCTGTATTCGAGAAAGATCGGTAAACAAGTTCTCGACTGCAATCTTTCCCGGATCGACTACCTCCTTTAGTTCCACGAGCGACTCCTTGGCTCTGTCAATCTGGCTCTCGAATTGCTCTATCTCGAATAGGTGTGTAAGAGGCGAACCTCCTGGATAATATATCGGGGCAACGTGAAGCGTGTAAACCAGGGGGTCCAGTGCTTCGGCTTTACGGTAGGTTTTTTGTATTACTTCCACTGATGTCCGCCGCAGGTGGGGATTGGCCGATGCCAGCTGAATGCTTAGCGGCAGGTGAACTGAATACTCCAAACCGGTTTCCGTCTTGAGCTCGTTCAACTCGCTTATTTTTTCATCCGTCAGCGGGAGGCTTTTCGGGTACTCCAGAGTCAGCTCCATCAGGTCGTAAGGTTCACCGCAGTGCTTAACGTTTTCGACCAGGTTCAAGTTCGGATAAGTCAGCGAGGTCAGTCCAAGCTTGAAAGGAAAGTCGTTAGCCACAGTTACCTCCGATAATAGCTGTTCAAAGGAAAAGTTCAGAACCACTTATCCGGTTCAAAAGCCATCCGGTCAATCAGCGCACAATACTTCTTCCAGCCCTTTCCAGTTTTCCACTATTTCGACACCATCGACGGAAGCCTCAAGTTCACTCCTGGAAAATAGGTTCGGCCAGGTAAGCAAAAAGGGCTGAACCCCTGAACGTCGATAAGCAACGGCATCGTCGGGATGATCACCAACTCCGATTAACTCGTCGGAGCCAGGGCTTTTTCGGCAAAGGTCCCCCAGGCAATCAAGTTTGAATTCCATGTCTCCCCCCGACCTCTCCGGCTTCATGTATAATTCGGTTCCATTCCGTCCGGGAGGCGGGAACCCGTTTTTCTCAAGCCAGTTTACCGTACCCGGGCGCATCGTATCGCCGGTATCGTCGTGCCTGCCGGTCAGGTAAACCAGATCCACCTCAGCCTCGACCAGACGAGTCAAAAATTTGGCTGCATCAGGTGCCGGTTCGTCCAGGTAAAGGAACCTCCCCGAAAGGAATATACCCCAGAATCGTTCAAGCTCTTCCGCCTGCAGGTAATCGGAAAAACCACCAAACTGCTCGGCGGTCTTTCCGTATACTTCCTCCCGACCAACTTCCTTCAGCGAGCGCTTAAGTCTGGCGGAGGTGTCGGCGATAGTATTGTCTATATCGGTAATGAACGTATTTAGCCCGTCCTGCAGTCCTTCCATGATCACGGCGTTTACACCTTAAATTATCTATAAATCCTCGATGATACATTCTAGTGTATTTAAGGAACTTCCCTTTTGCAAACTTGAAAATAGCTCTGGCCGCGATGACCGAAAGCCAAATTCGCCCTCTTTCAAAGCCCAATATTGCAAGAAAGGATGAAAATCTCTATCCTATCCAGGGTTACATAATTTTAGTCAACAACAGGAGGGGTATTTTTGAAAAAAGTTATAATAATGGGTGCAGCTGGAAGGGACTTTCATAACTTCAATACTTATTTCAGGGGAAACGAAGATTACGAAGTGGTTGCTTTTACGGCAGCGCAGATACCGGACATAGCTGGCAGGGAGTATCCGGCCGAGCTGGCGGGAGATCTCTATCCCGACGGTATTCCAATAGAGGCGGAGGCGGATCTGCCGGACCTGATCAAAGAACACGATATTGACGAGGTCGTCTTCTCGTACAGCGACGTGCCACACCAGTACGTCATGGAGCGGGCGTCCCTGGTTAACGCCGCGGGGGCGGACTTTAAGTTGTTGAGTCCGAAACATACGAAACTAAAATCGTCGAAACCGCTGATTTCGATCACGGCAGTTAGAACGGGCTCCGGAAAGAGTCAGACCACCCGGCGCGTTACCGACATACTGCGGGAAATGGGGAAACAGGTTGCAGTAATCAGGCACCCGATGCCTTACGGGGACCTTGCCGCGCAGAAGGTCCAGCGATTTGAAACGTACGAGGACATGGATCGCCACGATTGCACGATAGAGGAGAGGGAGGAATACGAACCACATATAGATAGAGGCAATATTGTCTACGCCGGAGTTGATTACGAGAAGATCCTGCGCCGGGCCGAGCAGGACGCCGACGTCATAGTATGGGACGGAGGCAATAACGACTTTTCCTTCTACCATAGCGACTTCAGTATAGTAATGGCCGACCCGCTGCGCGCGGGCCACGAAAACACTTACTATCCGGGAAACGTGAGCCTGCGAATGGCCGACCTGGTAGTTATAAACAAAGTCGAGACCGCCACGCCGGAATCGGTCAACCGGGTGCGGGAAAACGTCAGAAGCGTAAACGCCAAAGCACAAATCATCGAGGCCAGCTCACCGCTGAGCGTGGAGGACCCCTCGGTAATTTCGGGGAAGGAAGTACTGGCCATCGAGGACGGCCCAACGGTGACTCACGGCGAGATGGACCTCGGAGCAGGTACTCTGGCCGCCAGGAAGTACGGTGCAAAAAAATTAATTGACCCGAAACCCTTTGCCTCCGGCTCGCTGAAAGAGACCTTTGAAACGTATTCCCATATCCCTGAACTCTTACCCGCCATGGGTTACGGATCGAAGCAAGTAGATGATCTGAAAGAGACTATAGAAAACTGTTCACCGGAAGGGGTGGTAATCGGGACTCCAATAGATCTCAGGCGCCTAATCGATTTCGAAGTCCCAACCACCCGAGTTACCTACGAACTGCAGGAACTGGGTTCACCCAGCCTGGAGGACGTATTAACAGACCTGGAGGTTTTATAAAAACTGATGGAAGGACAAAACCTTAACGTGGTAAGGCACCCTTTAATACAGAACAAGTTGACCTATTTGAGAGACAAGAACACGGACAACCAGGATTTTCGGCTTATCCTCGAAGAACTGACGACCTTAATGGTATACGAGATAACCAGAAACTACCCGCTCGAGGAAACGGAAGTCGAGACTCCGCTGGAGAAGACCACGTCGGAAACCCTGGCAACCAAAGTAGCTCTCGTTCCAATACTTCGGGCGGGAGTCGGAATGCTGGAGGGAGTATTGAACCTGCTGCCCAAGGCTCGAGTCGGCCACATCGGTCTTTATCGGGACCACGATACTCTGGAACCGGTGGAATATTACAAAAAGCTACCGCAACCACTGAGTGAGTTTCAAATCATAGTGGTCGACCCGATGCTGGCTACTGGGGGTACGGCGAAGGCGGGCGTAGAACTGGTGAAAGAAGAAGGCGGGAACAACGTTCAATTCCTCTGTCTGGTAGCTGCGCCGGAGGGTGTAGAAAACTTTTCCGATCAACACCCGAACGTCCCGATCTACACTGCAGCGGTAGACGATAAACTGGATGACCAGGGATATATTCACCCCGGACTGGGAGACGCAGGGGACAGGTTGTTCGGGACTTAAATCACCTTCGACAGTCAGGTAAAAAGATCGAGCCCCGCCAACCAAACGGTTGACGGGGCTCTGCTAATTCTTCGAGTCACAACCTTACTTGTTACCGAACTTGTTGTAGTGGACGATGTCGTCCAGCTTGGCTCTGGTCTCTTCCCTTTTCTGATCCGGCTTACCGAGTGGCAGCAGGTAAGTCAGCCTGATGTCCTCCGGCAATCCGAGTAACCTTTTTGCCTCCGCTTCGACCGAATCGTCCTTGTTCTCAAGATCGTAAACGTCGAGCCAGTAAGCCCCGAGGCCGAGGCTATGGGCTGCAAGCGCCATATTGTGAGCGGCAACGGCTCCTTCCTCGATATAGTGACTCGTGCCGCAGCCCGTAATGGCAATAGCTACGGTCAGCGGAGCGTTCTTTATTCCCGCCGTATAAATCGTCACACGCTTGGTTAACTCGTAGAGCTCCTGTTTCATATCCTCATCTTCTATGACCAGAAACTGCCACGGTTCACAATCCCCAAAACTTTCGGACCAGTAACCCGCCTGCATAACGGCATTCAATTCTTCGTCGTCGACGGGTTCGTCCTTAAACTTAAAGACCATCCTCCTTTCTCTAATCGCTTGTAAGACTTCATTATCGATCATATTTTTCTCCTCCAGTTTAATATTCCAAAATCCGGTCGGTCTTTACCTTTATTTTACAAATAAGAGAACAAACTACAATCAATCTACCAATAAGTAGCTGAGAATACCTCAGGACTTGCCCTGGGGATGAATCAGCTGCTATTGGTCCAGCAGTCAATCGAGGACATAATCCTTGAGAAAGTATTTAAGTAATCTAAACGTTGACCTCACATTCTGGTAAAAATATTGAAAAGTTCTCGATTGACTGCTGGGTCTCGTGTTTTTGAAGTACATAGTTGTTAGTTTTGAATTAGGTTTTTCTACAAGCCTCGTCCGGAAGGGCGGAGTAATTGACAATCTTTTCGGCCGATTGTGGTAGTCGGGTCGTTATCAAAACTAGAGTTGATCTCCGTCCGGCTGGAGGATATCTTTAACTGATTTCTCGTTCCAGATAAAATGTGTTTTAATTTTGCCGACCCGCCCCGGCACGGGTCCCCCCAAACTTGAAGCAAAAAAAATCGCGAGAGCCAGGAAGGTGAGCTGATGCCAGAAATAAGAAAAGAAATTACAAAAGGTCTCTGGACGATCCTTGCACCAACCAGAGGGGAGAGACCTTTTGATTTTTCGAGCGAGTCCGGCAGCAAAACCGATAAAGAAGTCGACCCGAATTGCCCTTTCTGCCCGGGGAACGAATCGGAAACTCCGTCGGAGGTAAGTTCTATCAGGACTGAGAAAGAAGACGAAACTAGCTGGATGGTCCGCGTTTTCCCGAACAAGTTTCCCGCCCTCGATTCAGAGGGTAGCTCGGCGGTTATAGAAGGGGACGTCTTTAAAAGCATGGGAGGACTGGGTTATCACGAAGTCCTAGCCGAGACCCCGAGGCACGACAGGGAACTGGTCGACCTTTCGGTGGAAGAACTCGAGCTCGTGATCAGGACGTATTTGAATCGGTTTCGGGACTTGAGCGAAAAGCCGAAGATCAAGTACGTCAGCATATTCAAAAACCGGGGCAGGCAGGCTGGAGCGTCATTAGAACATTCTCACAGCCAAATAATGGGCACTACCTTCCTGCCAAAAATGTTGCAACAGGAGTACGATCTGGCTGAGAGTTATCGGAACGAGTCTGGTTCCTGCCTGTACTGCGATGTAATACGTGCCGAAAAAAGGGAAGAAGCCAGAGTGGTGCTGGAAAACGATGCTTTTATAGTTATTTGTCCGTACGGTTCCCGTTTCCCTTACGAAACCCGGGTCTTACCGAAGCGGCATTCAAGCGTATTCAGTGATTTATCGAACGAGGAGAGAAACCAGTTAAGTGCAGCATTGAAGAGGACACTAAGTGCTCTTACTGAACGGCTGGGCAGTTTTCCATATAATTTCACTTTTCACACGGCGCCTTACGGCTTGTCCGGGGGCGAGCCCGAAAGCGAGATGAGTTACCACTGGCACCTGGAAATAATGCCCAGAATTACCACGCCCGCGGGATTCGAATGGGGAACGGACAACTTTATCAATATAGTCAGTCCGGAAAAAGCAGCGGAGGAACTGCGACGGCAGGTCACTTGATTCACCTAACCCGGCCTTCAATGTTTCCGGTAAAAGCGGTGACTTAAGACAAAACCGACTCGAATTCTTAAAATTTGCGGACAAAAGTTGAACTGAGAAAATTTTGCTTCCAGAAAGCTAATTTAGGACCGAAGAAATGTAAAACGCTTCCCTTGATCACTTTGCAAAAGCACAATCGTTATCCTATCCTGATTGGTGATAATACTGGTCGAAAACCCCGAGGTGAACCCGATGGCGAACGTTGAGTCAGACGAAAGGCTAATAGTTGTTTCCAACGCTGAGCCCTACCAACACATACATTCCGACGATGGCATAGAGCAAGAAAAGCGCGCCGGTGGTTTAACCACCGGACTGGACCCGATGATGAAGGATTCAAACAACCTATGGATTGCCTGGGGTCGGGGAGAAGCGGACTTTGAAGTCACCGATGCAGAGGACAAAATCGTCGTACCCAACGATGATATCGGTTACACTCTAAAAAGGCTTGAACTGTCGCGGGAAGAAATAAACGGATTTTACTACGGTTTTTCCAATTCTACACTGTGGCCAATCTGCCATTCCTTTCCGCACAAGGCAAACCTGGAAGGGGAAAACTGGGAGATATACAAAAAGGTTAACAGGAGGTTTGCGGAAAGCGTCCTGGAAGAATACGAACCCGGAGACAGGATCTGGGTCCAGGATTACCAGCTGGCACTCGTTCCCCGGATGATCAAACAGGAGGAACCGGACGCTAAAATCGGACTCTTCTGGCACATCCCCTGGCCGCCGTGGGAAACTTTCGGCATAATTCCCTGGAAGCAGGAATTAGTCGAGGGCATGCTCGGGTCGGACTTCATCGGTTTTCACACTTCCTGGCTGGTCCACAACTTCCTCGATTCAGTCTTTAAACTCGGCGGGGCCGCAAACAGGAACGAAAGCATCGCGAGGATGAACTCACAGGGGGCCCGGGTGAAGGACATCCCGCTTGGTATAGATACTGATTTCTTCAAAAGTACGCCGGAACGACAAGAACAGGCAAAACGGCTGAAGCAAAACTTCTCCTCCCAGAAGATCGTCCTTGGCGTCGACAGGCTCGACTACACCAAGGGAATCGACAGGAGGATAGAGGCCATCAGTACTTTCTTCGAGAAGTACCCGCAGTACAAAGGTGAAGTCAGCTTCGTGGAAAGGATCTCTCCCAGCCGCTCCAAAGTCAAGGAGTACCAGGATATGCGGGAGAAAATCGAGCAGGGCATCGCCGAAATCAATGGTGAACTGCGGGGCGAGAACTGGGTACCCATACGTTACTTCTATCAGCACCTGCCACAGGAACAGTTGATACCCTATTACCTCGCCGCGGACGTCGGACTGCTGACGCCACTTATCGACGGAATGAACCTCGTTGCCAAGGAGTACGTCGCCACCAGGGACAGGGGAATGCTCATCCTATCCGAGTTTGCCGGAGCGGCGGAAACCCTGGGCGAGGCCTTACAGGTCAATCCCTACAATTCCGTCGGGGTCGCCGACGCCGTACACGAAGCCATCACCACGCCCGAAAAAGTCCAGGAGGAAAAGTTCGATAAGATGTCCCGCAAGCTCGAGCAGATGGACGTACACTGGTGGAGGGACAGGTTCCTGGACGAGTGGGAATTGAGCCTGCATAGCCAGCAATGACCGAATTAATTCACCCAAATAAGGATTCTCTCAGGGAGCTTTTGGGGCCGCACCTGACTGGATCGGGAGAGTTACTGTTCTGTACGGATTTCGACGGCACTCTGGTGAACTTTACGGGTGTGCCGAGCGAGACGGAACTACCGGAAAAAACCGGTGATCTCCTCAAACGCCTGGCGACGCTGGAGAACCTGCACCTGGCCGTTATCAGCGGAAGGGGGTTTGAAGAACTAGCAGAGCTCGTTCCGCTCGAAAACGTCACGCTGGCCGGAAACCATGGGCTGAAGATACGCTTTCAGGACGGAAATGTCAGAAAACCGGAAACGGGCGAGGAAATCAAGCAGACAATCCAAGAAATTAATTCGCGGGTGCAGGAGGCTTTCGGGGAACTGGACGGGGTCATTATCGAAAACAAGGGGTTCGGGCTTGCCCTGCACTACCGCCAGTACGATGGAGAAACCGGAGCAATTAAGGAAGAATTTTACGAAATTTGGAATCGGCACGCGATGCCGCTACTCGAGGTAATCCAGGGGGCACAGCTGGTCGAGATACGGCCGAAGGAGTGGAACAAGGGCGACGCCGTTGATCTTCTGCGGCATAAATGGGGCGACCCGCCGACGATATACGTCGGGGACGATACGACGGACGAAGACGCCTTCGCAGTTTTAACCGGGGTCGAAAACGGGTTTCCGGTACTGGTAGCCGAAGGGGAAAATCCTGACACGAAGGCCCGATACCGGCTCGAGAACCCCGAAGCGGTTAACGACTTTCTTGCAGCACTTCACAACTATCTGGTGCAATGAGGACCGCGGCCTTGAAGGACGAGTTGAACGGAAAGTTTTGAACCAGCGAGAATAATCTATTAAGCTATAGAAGATAGAAGCCGGGGTTTCGCATTCAGCCTTCAACTGACCTGGTAACGATCTTCTCGCCACCTCGGGAAGGTTTTCATATTATTGGACTTTACCTGCTGGTAACATTTCCTGACGGGAAAACTACAACGGAGGGTTTGAGAAATAAATGGACGGAAGGAAGATAGAGGACTATCGCGACATTGTTGGGGATAAGGTAATTTCTGTTCTCTTCAAAGAGAGCACTCCGCTTCGGGGGAAGAGAATATTAAACGTAAATTCTACCTTCACCGGTGGAGGGGTGGCCGAAATGCTCTGGAGTACGGTACCCCTGATGAACGACCTGGGAATAGAGTACGGATGGCGGGTAATTCACGGGACGGCCGACTTCTTCCCGATTACCAAGAAATGGCATAACGCGCTACAGGGAGAGGACGTATCTGTTTCGGAACACGAAAAGAGCATTTACACCGGCATCAACGAGCTCTTTTCCCGTTTTACCCACATCAAACACGACGTGATGATCGTCCACGACCCTCAACCCTTACCGTTGATAAGCTTTTACCCGAAGCGCCAACCATGGGTCTGGCGCTGCCACATAGACCTCTCAGAGCCCAACCAGGAGGTCTGGAAATATATCAAAAAATTCATACTGCGCTACGACAACACGGTCTTTTCCGCGGATAAATTTGCCCAATCGGATTTACCCAACGAGAAATCGTTAATTGCCCCGGCAATAGACCCATTAACCATGAAGAACCGGGAAATGGAAAGGTCGAAACGGGTTCAGGCCCTCGAAGATCACGGCATTCAACTGGATAAGCCGGTCTTGAGCCAGGTATCTCGTTTCGACAAATGGAAGGACCCGCTGGGCGTGGTCAAAGTATTCGAAAAGGTAAAGGAATCGGTCGATGCACAGCTAGTACTGCTAGGGGCACCGGCCAGTGACGATCCCGAGGGCCAGGAGATATTTAGAGAGTTGAAGAAGAGAATTCAAGGGATGGACGACATAACGATCATCAACAAACACAGCGACCTGCTGGTGAACGCCATCCAGTCACTATCGGACGTCGTAATCCAGAAATCGAAGCGGGAAGGGTTCGGCTTAACGGTTACGGAAGCCCTCTGGAAAGGAACGCCGGTAGTTGCCTCCGACGTTGGAGGAATTCCGCTTCAGGTCATCGACGAGGAAACTGGCTTCCTCTGTGACCCTGAGGATTACGACTGTTTTGCCAGGAGGATAGTTCAGGTCATGGAGGACGAATCCCTGAAAAACGAGATAGGAGAGAACGGCAAAGAACACGTGAAAAATAACTTCTTAATTACTAGACTGATGCTGGAGTGGATTCAGCAAATAAAGGCAATTTTAAGATCCACCAAGGTGGGAGGAATATGAAGAGGATAGGTATCCTGACCAGTGGCGGGGACTCACCTGGTATGAACGCGGCAATTCGAGCTGCAGTCAGGAAGGGTAGAACAATGGGACTGGAAACTATCGGGATACACAGCGGCTATAAAGGTTGCCTGACCGCCGATTTCGAGGAATTCGACGTCAAGGACGTCAGCGGCATTATAGAACAGGGCGGAACGATACTGCGGAGCAAACGTGCACCGGAATTCAAGGAGGAAAAAGAACGGACCAAGGCCATACGAAACCTGAACCAGGAAGAAATCGAAGGACTAGTAGTCATCGGAGGCGACGGAACTCTACGCGGCGCTCGGGCTCTGAATAGAGAAGGCATTCCGACCGTGGGAATACCAGCAACGATAGACAACGATATTTACGGAACGGACATGACCATCGGCGTGGATACGGCGTTAAATACCGTAGTACAATCTATCGACAGGATTCGCACCACGGCCTCCGCCCTGGAACGCACCTTCATCGTCGAAGTAATGGGAAGAAACTCCGGTTACATAGCCCTAATGGGTGGAATGAGCGGCGGTGCCGAGGTGATTCTGGTACCCGAAGTGGAATACGACCTGGACGAGGTAGCAAAGGGAATTTACGAAGGCTACAAACGCGGCAAGGAGCACATGATAGTCGTGGTCGCCGAGGGTATTTACGACGAGGGCTCGGCGGCTCACCACGTGGGCAAGCACCTGAAGCAACAAATTGGCTTTGAAATCCGTGTCACCGTACTCGGACACATGCAACGTGGCGGTAACCCATCGGCCTTCGACAGGAGCATCGCATCCCGACTCGGAGCTGAAGCGGCCAAACGCCTGGCAAATGGCGAAGGCGGAATTATGCTTGGCCTTCAGGGCCAGAACATCGAACCGGTGGAGTACTCCGAGGTCTTCTCTCAGGAAAAACAGCTCGATATGGAGCTGTACGAACTGGCCCAGGAGCTTTCGAGGTAATCCCCCTGATCCCCGGCGTTACTGGTCGAAATTCGGGCTAGTCTCGCTGTTTTTTCACCAGCTTTTTAAGTTATGGAATCCGAATCTCCGAACAAAAATTTCATTTTATTACTGACCCTGTCGACCAGGATCGTTATTACTGTAGCGAAACTGGTTGCGTTCTCCGTCACCGGACTCCTTTTCCTGCTGGGAGAAGCACTTAACAACATCACGGACATAGTGACGGTTCTGGTCACTCTGGTCAGCGTGAAGATCAGCGAAAAAGGCGGGGACCGAGAGCACCCCTTCGGTCACCGGCGACTGCAGAGCGTGGCTTCGCTGGTCGTGGCCATCGTCTTTATCGCCATCACCAGCTACCAGCTCATCGAAGAATCCGTGGCCCAGCTCATCAACCCGACGGTTTTTACCGGTAACTTTCAGTGGGCTCTTTACGTATTAATCGGCTCTTTTCTGTTGAACCTCGTTCCGTTACCCCTCCTGTTTAAGTACGGTCGCGGCAGGGAAGTCAGCATAAAGACCGAGCTATTCGACACGATAAACGACGCTCTTTCCCTGATAGCCAGCATGATCGGACTCGGGCTGATCTATTTCTTCCAGCTCAATATAGGCGATCCCATAGCCACCATAGTCATAGCCCTGATAATCTCCTTTGACGCCTTCCTGCTGATCAAGGAAAACATCAATACTTTGATCGGCGAATCGCCGGACGACGAATTCTACCAGAACCTGAAGGAGATCATCATGACCCACGATGAAGCTCGCGGGGTCCACGACATGATCGGGGAGTACATCGGTCCTAAGGCCGTTCACGTCGATTTCGACCTCGAACTCGACCCGGAAACCAGGTTGAAGGAGTCGGACGTGGTGGTCAGTGAGGTCAAGGAAAAACTGGAAGAAGAAACGGAGTTGAACGTATACTGCTCGATCCATCCCTGCGCCCACTCCGGGGAAGAAAGAAGAATAGCTTCACACATTTAATTTTTCCCGGGGTTACAAACTTATACTCAATTCTTTCACCACTTCAAATCTTCGATAGGCGGCTCTTCCCAGGGCCGCTGTCATGGTAGGTCTAAGTGTCTAGACTTGTTCTTTGGTCAATATTTTGTGTTTGTTACCAAAGAAAATAGACCAACACTTCGGCCTCCGTTGACATCGGGGCTAGAAACCCCCGACTATCGTATGTTTTGTACTGCTAAAACAGTAGGCCCGGTCCCCGTGCCTGGCCGAAAGGTCACCTGCAACGAACTGCCCGATAAAAATCATGTTACGTTTATAAAGGTGAAAGATTTGAGTTATAATAAGAGCTGGTTTTGTCTTACCGGCTGCAAGCCGCTAGACTTTTCTGGATGGGGTAAAAACATGGCTCTATTTTTCCGTGCGATCTATCTTGGCTGGTTCATCTCCCTGGCTTATGCCGGGATCCTATATTTATCCGACAACTACAAGCGGGAATCAATAATCCCGGTCGGAATCGCCTTTACCGGCGGAGTCCTTTCGATCATCCTGATAAATACCATCCACGCAGGAATTCCCGGGTTCGCTGAAAGCTTTTACGACGGGGGCCTCCTCGCCCGAACCTACAGTGCCTTCGTTCAGGCGGCAATTCCTGAGGAAATAGTTAAACTAATCGCTTTCTTTTTGCTGGTCTGGCAGTTCGATTTCGAGGACTTTTCCGAGGGTATGGACGCCATGCTTTACATGGGGTTGATCGGGGCCGGTTTCGGCGCTTACGAGGATTTTTCCTACATCTTTTCCCGCACTCTGCCTTACGTGGGCGAAGAAGGTAGCCAGGCCGCCCGCGCGTTCCAATTTATCACCTGGCAGAGGGCTTTTCCCGGCCACGTTTTGATCAACGCCGTCAGTGGTTACTTCCTCGGACGAGCGCGGTTCGCCCGGGAAGCCAGAAGACGTGGTTGGCTAATCGTTCAGGCGCTTTTAGTTGCAATCCTGGCGCATGGGTTATTCAACCTGGCCGGTTCCGGTGGTGGTACGGGCTGGCTGATCATGTACGTCCTCGGGCTCGGGCGGGTTTTCTTCTACCTCAGGCGGCAGATCCTGGCGGATTCGCCCTACAGAATATTTCGAAAGCTGCCCGACGAGGTAGTCGAAACCAGGTTCGTCAGTTATCTAAACCTGGTGGAGGATTGGCAATTCGAGCACTCAATCGAACGGTACCGACAATTATACACGGGAGATTCCAGCGCGAGCATTGGGTACTTCCCGATAATGATTTCCGTCCTCGTTCTCTACCCCGTCGCGATTTCCAGCGTCTATTACCTTAACAAACTGATTCTCGACCTGTTCAGCCTGATTGGATAACAGGCCAGTCCACGCCGCCATTAACTACGGCTTTCAATAGGTTGACAGAAGAGCAGAACGACGTTCCGTCCGAGTTGAAAGGACAAGGGGTCGATAATATAATTTTTGCGCTTGCCGGCGTAGCTCAGCGGTAGAGCGGCTGATTCGTAATCAGTTAGTCGGTGGTTCAAATCCACTCGCCGGCTCCACTCGCAGATGCTACCCTCTCATAGGCTTGGCACAAATATCTTTTAACTAATTACTGCTTCCCAAATAAGAAGTGAAATCGGATAATCAGGCGCACACCTACGAACCCAAAATTTCAAGTATTTCAAGCTCTTCTGGGTCAAATCAAACCCAAAATTCTGGAACTGTCGTCGACGAAATTACCCTCTCGGAAGCCATCGAGGATTTTAACTTGATGGCAAAGGTGGAAGGACAATCGGACAAAACTCTGGAACTTTACGAATACGTCTTTAAAAGGTTGACCAGTTTCATTCCGGGAAAGAAACTGGTTACGGAAATCCAGGTAAAAGACCTGAGGAAGTACCTGGCTTCACTAATGGACGATGGGTTAAAGAAGACCACCGTAGCTATCCACTACAGACACCTTAAATCCTTTTTCAACTGGCTAGTCGACGAGAACTACCTGAGAGAAGCTCCCACTGAGAAGATCGACGAACCGAAGACCCCGAACAAGTTCCCCCGGGTATTGGATGGTGAACAGGTCAAAAAGTTACTCAAAGCAGCCAAAAACCGGAAAGGAGAATGGTCCAGTTACCGTAATTATTGTATGCTGGTCGTTTTCGTCGAGATGGGACTCAGGTTGAACGAACTGGTTAACGCAAAAATCAAAGACCTCGATCTAAAGAACAGGTCCTTAAAGGTCCACGGAAAAGGGGCAAAGGACCGAAAAGTCTACTTTGGGAAAAGAACTTTGCGAACGTTACGGCATT